>MDTG01227051.1_pt1 | contig 42684 bp, 35 predicted proteins | sample 811421 | NCBI WGS metagenome assembly MDTG01 (sample SAMN05326645, study PRJNA326480) | marine metagenome | isolation source: seawater | place: Pacific Ocean: South East | collected 2011 | reverse complement strand
TTGATTGGGAACATTGTCAAGTCGAAAAAACTCACAAGTAAAGATACACTCTCAAAATACCTTTGAGAACCGCTCATGGAAGAAACAACACCCCCTAACCGGAACTTAGACCTAAGCCCTATGTGCCAGTCAAGAATGTTTGCGCATTTCATGGAAGGAATCGCAAACTGTATTTTTGACAGGAGAGATCCAGAACACAACACACACACCCACTACAATTACAACCACGACAACTACTTGAGAGAATTTTTCAATGACATGAAGTTGAGTGATATTGACTTCTTCGTAAGAAAATACGAAGATAGAATCCTCGATATGATTGGATTCGGAAGACTCGTTGATAGGGTTGAAGAAATGATTGTTGGTATGGAATCAACCGCTCACCCCCACGCCCATGCGTGGGGGTCGGCTTTAGGCCTCACCCAATTTGCAAGCCCAACAGGGCTTCTCCCCCATTTTGCTCTACCCAACTTTCAAACGGCACGACCACTTGAGGCATCACATGGTAACTTGGAATGAATTCAGAAACCAACACAAAGGACTGCAACAATCAGAAATCTCAAAATTATGGGCTCAATACAAAGCGGGTGAATATGACATACCTCGTGGCATCGAAGCAGATGAACTTGAACAGACAGAAGAAGTTCAAAGAGACGAAAAAGAGATAGAAGCCTTAGATTCAAACGAACTAACTGCAGAAGAAGAATTCACAGCAAAGGTGAAAGTTGCTGAAATGGTCGAAAAAGAGAATCCTAACCTTTTGAAAGATGGTTCACCATCAAAGGATGATACTGTAAGCAAAATATTTCTCGGCCTACTGTGATTCTCTAATAGGGAAATCAGGATATCTAGGCTCGCTTATGCCAACAGGAACACCTGCTTTATCGAAATGAAGCTCCATCATGGATTCATAATCTCTTAGCAGTTGAGTATATCTTTGATATGCCGCAACAAAATCATCATCAGCCATTAGAGTATCATATTTCGCCTGCAGCATATCCTTAGTAGGTTTTGGCAATGGAGAATCGCCTGAACCATCTTCTAGCGGTATGGGCGGAATAAAGAGCAAGTGAACGCCATATTCAGTTTCAGTAGTAAACCATGCGATTTCCAATGCGAAAGCAGCGTGTTGCAATTCTTCGGCAGCGATTTTCAATTGATTTTTCATGAAGTCCATTTCCAATCCTTTTACTGGCTCAAACCTACCGCCTCTTTCATCCCACCCTGAACCCATAGCCGTTGTAGCCCCAGCGATTTCTGCACTCTTTGGTGAAAGTAATGGATCGCTTAGTCCTCTTGCTGCAGCCTCCATGATTACTTTGACTTCCTGCTCGTATGCGATAGCAAGAACCGCATTTCCAGCACCTTTGGTTGAAGCAGCACCTTTTCGGCTCGCCTGTCCACTTTGAGCACCTTTGATTTCCGGACCTTCACACATCATATCAACGAGCAATAGATAGTGAGACATGTCAACAGGAGCATCAGCACCAGACATCAACTTACCCCCTGATAAGATATTGTAGATATTTTGAAACAACACAATCCTAGCGGCCTCAAGGCCTAAGACAGCGTTGACTTGGTGAACATCGTTTGTTGAAGTTCTAGCGAAATCGATTTCGGGCAGTTTCATACAGTTAGCGAAATGTCCGGGTGTTTTGTTTGATTCTGTCGAAGCCCATTTGGTATCTTTCAAAGCATCGGGTTCGGCATATTTCATTACAATGAAGTATTCTCCTGGACTTGGATTGTAAATGAGTTTTCCAGAGTGGTTGTATTGTAAAGGAACATCAGAGTAAGCACCAGGACGGCTGTAAGGCCAGTTCACTCTTACTTCTGCCATCCTTTCCTTGCCGTAATCCCAATTTGAAGGATTCGTAGGGTCTAATCCCTCTGGAACATTATGAGATATTCCAGTCATTTTCTGATAGTCATGTTCCTTTAAGAAAGAATCCTCTTCCTTTGTTTCCTTTTCCCAAGACTCATCTTCGTAACTCGAACCTCCTACTCTAACAAGTGCAGCATTGATGTTCCACCAACCTCCGCCACATTCGGTACAAGCACGAGAATGGCTTACTTCTTGGAAAGTAAACTCCTTCTTTTCGATACCAGTAGCCCCCCTGCCAACATCATAGCCATAACCAAGATGAGGATTTTCCAATGCAGAAATCTCGGAGGCAAACATGGAAGGGTCATTCAATATCTCTTTGAAATATTTCTCAACCTTTGTCAGTTCTTTGTCATCCTTTTCCTCTTGCGGAACCTTCGTAGGTATGCGTGGGCCGAGTTTCAAGGCTTGAAGCTTGAAAGATTGCAAGGCTGAATAACAACCGCCGCACAGTTGGAGGCGTGGCAGTAATTCTGTCAACCCCAAAATGTGCATAGATTTGACTTTAGGGTAAGCGACAATTAGATCGTCTCCATCATCAAAGAAACGAACACTAGAATATAGGCCAGGAACATCAGTAGGCTGTTTCAATTTACCACGAGTAGTCTCCATGATACGGACTAATGCTTCTCTTAACTTTTTCATGCCCATGATAGGTTCACATTTCGACATATCTACTGGAAGTCGCTTCTTCGCTTTTTTGTCATATATCAACTCAGGCTCAGCACTCTCTATTACAGTCCAACCATGGGGGATGGCATTTGTAGGGAACTTCTTGTATTTCATAGAAAAACGAATCTTTCTTCCATCATACAGTATTTGTGAATTATCAATCCGCTTAGCCCTCAACTGTTTGTATTCTGTGAGAATCGGCTCAAACTCAGGTGTAGGATCTCCACAAACCTCAATCATTTCATCAGGAAACAAGGCAGATTGCTTGAAGCTTACTTGGTATTTCTTATCATCATCGAATAACTTCATTTGATTTTCCAACTCAAGCATCCTTTCATCAGTTTTGATGAACTCTGAATCAATCTTTACATCGAAAAATTCTCCAAGATTAAAACGAAGCATTTTCCTACGAACCGCTTCACATTTTGCCTCGTTGATAGAGAAGGAGGGGTCTAGAGCAATAGCAATCGAGTGGTTGTTGTTTGGATGATGGCCTACAGCAGCAGTCAAGGCTTGCTCGGGGTTAGCCCCAGTCGAAACCCCAGCGTAGTGAAAAGTTCTCATAATCGCTTGAGTAAAGGGCTCTCCTATTGATTGCCCAGCAATAACTCCAACGGCCTCTCCTGGGCTGACTCTTGTATCTTCGAGTTTATCTTGTAAGCCATCTAGAATAGCGACCATTTCATTGTTAGTTAGGCTAGTTGTATATCTGGTGCTCATTGGCTCTTGTGTGTCAGGATCAACCGAGCCAAACATTTCGGCCAAAATCAAGAGCCACCAATCAGTAATCATGGTATGGCGAGGCAGAACAGAATCTCGAAGTTCTTCGAGATGGCTCATCACCAAGTCCTCGGCCATGCTAACCCTATGGAGGCCAGCCGTATAATGCTCACTTTACAAACTACCTATGGGGAGGTATTCCCATCCGAAGGAGGTAGGTTTGATTCAATCAATTCTCTATATTCCTTGGCTTTGACCGGACCGCCACAAACCTTGACGAACGATTGCCAAGAACCCTCAGTATCGGGGTTTTTCCAATCTTCGTAAGCATCATAGAATTTTTCATCTATTGTCAGTTGAGCCTCCGAATCAATTTCTGGAAGCTCGGGCATATCTGCTTCACTCTCTGCTTCCTTTCGAATATCATCAATCATTTCAGGAAACTCATCGAATACATTCGTCATCGGTTCTGGAGGGGGTTGCATCAGCATAGCCTCGATTTGACCGAACTTTCTAACAATCAAGCCTTCTATTTCATCAAACCGCTTCCCATAATGCCCAATTAATTCAACAACCGAATAAATAAACTCCTTGATTTCAGCATCGCCTCTTTGAACATCATTTCTTAGGATATCAAGAGCCGACATCAAAACTTGATCCGACAGTCTAATAGATTCATGCTTCTCTACTGGTTGTGGTGCTTCTTCAACAGGGGCTATATCTTCCTCGCTTTGGGGCATAAACCTCGAAGCCCAATCTTCTGCCATGCCTTTCCGAGGTATTTCAGTCGTATCAAGCGTTCTGTTGAGAAACAAGCGAACCTTGATTAGCCAAATAATCTGCAGTAGTATTCAAATCCCTGCTGATGTATTTCATTTTCACCGATTTGAATTTGCCAGAAAGTCCAACAATTTCCCTTAAAATGTTGGACAAGTTTTTGTTTTTAGATTTGTATTTCCCGTTGTATTGGTTGACAAGCAACTGACTATCTGTTTTTATCAAAACATCTTGCTTCTTCGGTTCAAGCTTCAAATCGTGCTCTGAAATCTCAAGAGAATGCTCTAATGCACGGAGGGCTGCGGTAAATTCAGCAACATTATTTGTAGACTCTCCGAGTGGCCCAAAACCAATCCTTACAGTGACTTTGTTGTAATCAATTTGAAAACCATAGCCAGAAGGTCCAGGATTGCCATAAGATGAGCCATCAGTCCAAATATTGAATCTGCCCATAGATACCGCAGAAACTACTGTATGTTGAAAGTGTCGCTTTCAATATCCACGGTAAGGATTGTCAAAATCAACTTGAGAATCTCCGCAACCACATACGAAATTGCATACATCTTTGCCATCTCGAACTTCACCAGTCCATGTCAAACGACCAAAGAGGCCACATTTACATCTGACCTCCAAACGCCTCATTTCATTCACCGCAAGAACATCGCATTTGTGGTTTTATGCAATTAGAACACCAAACCTCTCCGGAACCACCAGCAACCCACCATATACCATCAGGGGCTCCCTTATCCCACGCTTTGTCTAATTCCTTAGCAAGATTTACCATGACACTATCTTTCATGGTTTGAGCAAGAGTTACCGGAGATAATTCTAAATCCAAAGCAGATGAAAAAGGACCGTTAGAGGATAAATCCCATTCAAGACCTCTAAGCAAAGCAATAGGATCTAAGCGTAAATCCACGCGATGTAATTTGAATACACTAAACATACCCTGTGCTTTGATTTTGATTATTGCTTCTTCAACACTTGAACCGGATAACATTGTTTCCGACTGCAACTCATGGCTTTGCGCAATGAAAGTTTCCGAATCCCACTCGCCCACATGAATTTTCCATGGTCGGGGAACACAAATCCAATGAGAACCAACCCAATGCATGTGTTTCTTACGAACATAATAGCGATTTTTATTAGAAGTCTCCCACCTAACCATCAGCCCTAACGAATCATCTGAATTTATTCCCTCGATTACACCAAAACGACCTATTGCCGCATCCCATATCGATTGGCCTACTTCATAATCCACTTCATCGGATGGAATAATTTCAGAATATACACGGATTGAAGGGTCAAAGAAATCATTCATTGTTCCTCACCTACCGTTGGTATTTGGGGAGGGAAATAGTGAAAATACAATTCAGAGGCACCAAGAAATAAAATTACTACACCAAAAGCAACGCCAATTTCTATCATTCTACATCACCCTCCATCTGCAATGCAACTTGCTTTGGATCTATCAAGGCAATCCATACATTTGCTCTCCTGCCAGAACGAGTCAAACGGAAATCTCCACTTTTAGCCGCATAACCAAGTTTCACAAGCCCTACACGGGCAGGTCTGTAACTGTTGCCCGTCATGCTAAGCAAGTCTTGACCTTCTTCATCTGTCAATCCGAACTCTCCTGCTTGATGCATTGCTGTAAGTATTCTTCTGCACGACTGACCGTATGTTATTTTGGCGGCCTCTGCAGCCTCTTGGCTAGCGATATCTCGTCCAACAGGCTGAACATTTGCTAAATTAGGAACATGCTGCGTTCGCCCGAGCAATCTTCCCATAAGCGATTGCACGATATTATTGCGCTGTGCTGTGTTCATTCGAGTCCATGCTCTTGTTTCGTCTGCGTCCATCTCAATAGTGAGAATACTCTCTCCATTGAATCTCATTTGGGTGGAAATTCTACCTGCCATAATTTGACGGAGTGTGTAATGGTTCTTGAAGTGTGCGATGAAGGTTGCACGATACTTCATCGCTTTCTTCGGTAAGCTACAACACCAGCCAAAGCAAACAAGCCTAAGCAACCTGCCGTTTTCATCGACATTCCCAACGCTTGCTTACTCGACCATTTACCAGTTAAGCAATATTTAGCGAAATGCTCACAATTTCTGAATGCAGGATTGTAGCCATTATGATGAATCAAAGAATCGGCTCTTTTGAGAACAGGAATTGGGTTTTCGGGAACAGTTTCAAGTTCAATGCTTCTTCCCTCGGCAAAGTAAGTCATAGGAGTAAGCCCAATGTGGGTTCCAGTGTAACCGTTTGAATTGACAGGAGGCCATAATTTGTTCAAGATTTTCATACCCGGAGATTCGTAAGGAGCATCTCCAGGATAAGGTCCACCGAATTGATACACCATCTGCTCGCCATTTTGGTCTATGTATTGACTCGCAACACCGTAATGATACAATGAACCATTTGGGTTCTTCATAGTGCCTCCTAAACTCATCAACCTACGCAGAATTGAACCGGGTGCGAACTTGAAATCACTCTCGGCCATAGTAAGCGGTAGTGCCTCAGTATCATGAGAGTTTCGCTAAAACTCCACAAACCCATAATCCTCGTCATCTTCTGCCAAAGTGTAAATTCCGATTGTTTTTGTTCTACCGTTTGTCATTTTGATAACTTTGTCGGATACTTTGACAAAATCTGGATGCTTCAAAACTCCGCCAGTAGCTCTCTCATCTACACTAGGGGGCAATGGTATGTGATTTCTAATTATGTGAATATCAACTTCACCATGCGTTCGGATGTAATTTCGTGCGAACTCCCTTGCAGAATGAATCCATCGTGTTCGAGGCTGGTCTTTTGCCTTCTTTTCCGCACCACTTTTCAATCTCAAGGCAGCAAGACTTCTGCGCAACCTTGCCTCTGCTGGAACATCTTTGTAAATCGAGCGAATTACTGAAATTACCTGCTCTACATGGTCTGCTCTCATTGTTTTACCTCACATGGGGCATATTTCTATGGTCGTGTAAGGGGAAACACCTTGCTTAGCCTGTATTTTTAGCACTTGTAAAGAAGAAACCTGCCTGTCGTCTCCTACAATCAAGCCGGATGCGCACAAGGCATCCATGTAATGTTTAGCAACATTGTCTAGATCCGGCCCGTTGTCCTTCCACTTAGCAGGAGTTTCTATTCGCTTCCTATACTGTGTCTTAGGACATGGATAAACTGCAGCAATTCGCACTGCAACAGGGCCTTGAAACGGGATGGCATCGAATAATTCGGGGTCCGAGAGTTTGATATCATCTAACCACTTCTCGGCCAGTTCGATTACCAAAGCTTTACTTGCAGCCGCAGTATTTGGTTGGTAAACTCTAGCCTTCCCATTAAAGGAAACTGCCCTTGCCCTAGGTTGAGCCATAGGTCTTCCTGGAACTTTAATTTTGAAATCATTCATCCACATCATCCCCCCATTGTTTTACAACATCAAGAATCATATCTTTCCATGAAGACCACTCACGCTTCCTTCGTATTTTTACTAATTTATCTTTGATATGGACAGGAATTTCTCTACAAAGGATATAACATGTCTTCACTGGAACCAAAGTGCCATTGTTTTCATCTTCTTCCATCTAATCCCTCACAAATCTGGTAAAAAATCATCATCTACTTCCAAAGATGGCATAAAATCATCATCAAAATTTCTTACTGGAGCTTGGACGAACTGATATGCTTCGCCTTCAACCAAAAACGGCTTGATGAACTTGTCTAATCTTTCCTTATCGACAGTATCCCAAAATTGCAGAGCATTGTCCATGAATGTTGAGATATTTTCCCACGAAACCCCCTCCAATCGTTGAAGGCTTGGCTCCATTTCCATTCGAGCCTTCTCAACAGTTTCAACAATAGCAGGGATATTTACTCCTGACAGTTCTCTTTGGAATGTGTCGAGTCCATTTGCCGCACGATCTAATTCATCTAATAATGACTCCATTTTCCTTTCCATCTCATCAGCCTTATCTTCGATTTGAGTAGAAATAATAAAGATGGTAAGATTCGTACCAATGGTGAATGCCATAGCAGCACTCAACACATAAGCATTTATTTCTGGGTAAAAGTGTTGGAAAATTGGCATACAAATCACAAGGACAGCAGTAAAACCAACCAAAAGCCTACGCTGACGGTCTAATTGACTTCTAGAATTACTCATTGAGATACTTTGACCTACATTATTTCCTAAAGCAACAAGATCGTCATCCCATTGTTCTTCCCAAGAATCATCTGCAGCCCTAATCAGTCTCATTTTCATTACCTCCGTCATAAATTTGTAATAATTGTGTAGTTCGAATCCGGTCTAGTTCTTCTTTGACATCATTTCTATATTGCCAATAGTCAGCAATCATGAAAGAACTAAGCCCTGCTAACAAAGCCAATGATAATCCGATTTCCACGATGAATAGACCATAGCAAATTGCCGTTAATGACGAAGCTATAATCCATTTGAGCATTGCATTCACTCACCGTCTTTCGAATCCTCACTTGAAGAGTCCTTCTTTCCAGTCATCATGTCAGTAAGACTACGGACTGGTGCGGTAGCAGCCCCAACCACGCCGGATGCAACACCAGTTGCAGTTGATGCGACAGACCCAACGAGGCCAGTTGTCTTGGGAACTTCTTCTGCTTCAACAAGTTCTGGTAAGTCTTCATCTGCTGCCTTATCTCTAATGAACTCCGGAACTCCGTCTTTCAAGAACAAGTGCATCAATACCCATTTCTGTGCTTGAGAAAGTGTTCCATCCAACGCTTTGTCTTTGAATCCTTCTGTGTTCTTACAAGTCAACCCTCTGTTGATGAAGTAGTAAATTTTCTTCAAATCCATTCCTCCGGCTCCGGCATATCTACGGATTCTCCATAGCCATGAAGGGCGGATCCCTACTGTGTCTTTCATTATCTTTCCAAGCATCGGTTTGTCTAGTTCATAACTGTAATATTCTTCATCTTTACCCATTTATTTCACTCCTAATTGTTAGCCGCTACGAGTATCTGTCGTATTGCATTTGCTGCTGCATCCTTCGACAGGAACTCTATATCCCATGCAAACATCTTCTGCCCTGGCGGGTCTGCGGCCTGATAAGGCACAATCTTTTGCATTAGCGACTCGTATGTTTCTCCCCTGAAATGTTGGTCGAAGATTGGCAAGCCCTTCAAGACCTGTGTAGCCATATCTACTGTTACTTCACCAACAACAATTCTGTTTATATTGACTGCGATTGAGCGTAGGTTTACTACCAAGTGCATTTCTTTGTCAGCACATATCAACTGTTGCCTTACATCATTTGGATATTGGTCTTCTGCTCTTTGAATCGCAATCTCAACTTGTTTCTTCAACACTCCTATGTAGGTTGGATCTCCTTTGTAAGTATCCGGAAGGTTTGCATGGAATCCTTCCATCAAAACTCCACATTTTTCTTCAAAAGATAACCTTACTTCTTCTTGTTGCGGTTGCATTTGCTGCTGAACTTGTTGAGGTTCTACTGGAATTGGTCCTTGCTGTTGGATTGGCTGAGGAACGGCTCCAGCGAGGTAAGATGGTTGCTGCGTTGTAGGGGGTTGTCGCGCCGCTAGCACATTTGCTACACCGTCTAACAACCCTTTACCGATTTCGGGCAATTGTCCTGAATTCACTAGTGAAGAAAACATTGTATCTTCTGGTGTTTGATTGCCTGTTAGCATATTTTGAACGGTATGGTCTAAAAGTTTCTCTTCCAGAGCAGATTTATTGCCCCCTCCACGCATGGTTTCAAGAATCATTTGCTGATTTTGAGCCTGTTGTTGGAGCATGATATTCAACAAAGCAGTAAAACGCTGATCTCCTGAATCTCTTGCCAACCTTGCATTCTCTGAAGCTTGCTGATTCATCTGCATAAACATAGCCATACTAGAAGTATCATCCTTTTTGTTGGCAAGAGCGGAGGTCAAAGCCTGAATAATCGCTCCAGTCTCGGAAGCAGGTTGGGAAACCTGATTCATTTGCTGATCCGCAGCGTTGATTGCCATCTGTGCCTGCTTCAATTGGGCAACGCCGTTCAAAGTTTGAACCGCACTGCCTAATCCTGGGCTACTTGTCGTCTGTGTTCCCCCTCCTACTTGTAACTGCAAAGGTTCGACTTTTGGAACAGGTCTACTGGCTGGTGCGCCTGGAGGCTTATTTCCAGCGTTTAGCCAACTATCATAACTCATTTTTACTTTATCTGCGCCTATCCCTAACTTTTCACCAATGGCTGAATACTTTGGCTCACCGTTTTCATACCATACTGGTTGACCTACAACGGCATCATATCCTTGGTCGATATGTTGCTGTTCGTAAACCTTGGTGAAATATTTATTCAACATTGATTTCAACTCATCCGGACTATATTTTGCCATTTCAAACCCTCCATGTGTCTCCAAACACAGAATCCAACATTTCGTGTAAACCCGTCCAAGCAGTAGTCATCGCTAATTGCTCAAAATTCATACGCTTTGCTGGTTGCGCAATATTTGGAATTGGAACATCTTTATCAGCCTCCCAACCTGCTGAATCTACGATTTCTGACATTGTATCTAATTCTTCTCTAACTTCATCTAAAAAATGACTCTTAGTAGAGGGAGATTGCATGAATTTTGATAATAGTTGCATACAATGAAGGCAGGAGTGTTGCAATTCTCGAAGAACTTCAGGGTGCAATATGTCTGCCTCAACAAAATCATCGTTTTCGATTATATCCATCAAGCATCACCATACGGGTTTTTTGTGAGTGGGCTAGCAGATTCATTTGACTCAGCCTGTGCAACTTCTTCGGCCTCCAATTGAGCAATCAATGCCGAAAGATCCCCGTATTCTTCGTAAATCGCATCAACTTCTTCCATGTCTTCAACAATAGGCACCAAAGCAATACCTTTCAACAGGTCTATTGTTTTGGAATCTTCATAATCAATGTAGGATACTCTTTCTCGTGGTATCTCCCGCAAACATTTTTTTCCTGAAACTTCAATGTTCACAAGATACCCCGTATCAGTAGGAATCATTTCAACATCATCAAGCGTATTTCCGTCTAGAAGCACTAGTTGTTTCACTTTGAGCATGAACCTAACGAGGTGCCTCAGTCGTATTAAGGAAGCGACAGAGATAAACTCCCTCCTTTTTCCAATGGAATACAAAAAAATAATGTTATCATGCCAAAAATTACCCGTTTGCACATACTAACCTCATGTGGTTGCCGTTGAAAAAGACCAATTATTGCTATTATGGTTTGCAGTAGCTTTGTTTTTGCACATACAAAAACATGGAAAATTACCAATATTGATACAAAAAGCCCAATTTTTACACTTAATTTTCCAACCACAGGAGGTTCAACATCATATAACCATTGAAAATTACGACCATGGTTATTACCAACCATGTGCAACAAGGGTGAAACAAGGCAAAAAACAGGCGATGGTTTCATAGACCAGTTGCCAAACAGATAGAATTCCCGCAGAGGGTAAGAAGGGTTCAAGTTGGCAGATGAAACACAAGATGAAACAAGGTGGTGGCTTTCAGTCGAAGGCTCCAGAAGGTATAGGGCTCGTTGGATAGTGTTCGACCTTCTCATAAATCACAGAATGATTGCATCTAGAATTGCCGATGAAATGAACATAGGACGGGCTACTGTATCAAAACACATCAAATCTTTGCAGCAAGACGGTTTCATTGAAAGAGCAATGGGGCTTGAAGAACACTACAGACAAGTAAGGAAGGGATCTGTGACTGGAACTTTCAAAGCATACATCGAAGGCCCCCAAGGACAACTCGGCCAAAGCAAAATCAAGGAATTGAAGTCTAACATAGGGGTGAGCAAAACGCTGCCGCCCGAAGCCACAAGACTTCCAGCAGGGGTAGAACCCAAAATCGACTTGCACAGGTTGGATTTCCAGGTGAAGCTTCAAAGAAATCGAAAGGGCAACACAATACAACCTCCAGACAGGACTCTAAATGAATGGAATGAACTAGGAGTGAAGCCGAAAGCAGGGAAAAGACAAGGATATTCTCTGATGGGCAAACTTAGCCATAGATCCAACTGGGGTTTTTGGGAATCTGAATCGATTGAGTCACCAGTAGGAACATTCAATGTCCATTTGAAAAGAAGATGGAATTCAATAGTGAATGAATCTAACGAAGAAATAGGCATCGAATGGGAGGAATGGAGTCCTAGTATCAGGATAACTGGGCCTCGAGTTTATCTTTCAGTAGAGGAAGCCCTGAATCCTACCAATCCAGAAGGCCGTATTGGTTCAGCATTGATGGGGGTTGTAGCCAAAATCGCTCAAAAACTAGGATTCGTGCTAGGATTGGCAGAATACAGGCAAAAGCCAGAATACGGCGTTTTGATTCATGACCCGGAATTGGCAGAAGAAATCGTGAAGCACAGAAAAACGAATCCTAACATGCTAGAGATGTCTGACGGAATCACCGCAGACGGCTCACATGGGCTACTGAAAGAAGGATTCGTTCACTTAGATTGTGAAACTCCAGAACAAGCCGCAGCCCAAGCAGCACCGATAGCGGCGATAGATCACACGATGAATAGAATCACCGAAATGATGGAACAATTCCAATCAATGACGGATACTTCCCTTGTTGCAATAGAGGAACATGCAGTTAGGGCAACAGATAATATGAGCAATCAATTAGAAAATCAATTAGGAACTATCGTAGACCAGTTGAGATATACGATGGAACAATCAATAGTTCAAATGCAACAAAATTTCAACGCTTGGCTTGACAATTTTGCAACACAACAGCAACAGAGAGTCGATAGAGCAATCGAACGATTCGAAAGGCGTCTGCGTGGGCTGAATCCGGAAAGACCGGAAGGCCAAATGACCCTATTTGAATGGGAAAATGATGATGAATAACCGTTACGGTGTAACGGGGCAACATTATGATGAGGACAGCATTGCGCATGAATATGGGGCAGCGTCAGATAACACCAGCATTCTCCCCATCTCTTGCGTCAGCACGATGGGGAATCAAAAGTCAATATGATAGACCCATGCGTGGAGGGGTCAACCAACAACTCCGATACACCTTCTCAGACGGTGGAGCTTCAGACGATTCTTTTGTGCAAACACTATGCATTCTCCAAGAAATGTGTGAGAAATACAAAGACGACCCCGAAGTTATCCGTTTTGCACGGAGATTGTATAATGGTAGAATAGGCGATTACGGTGCTATCCGGAATTATGACGAACTGGGCGAAATTGCTGCAGTCGCAAGATATTTCCAAGGTTCTCATACTTCCAAAACACCAAATTCGCAACTTGGGGTGCCTTTACTCGAAGGCGACAAAGGATCTTACAGATATCAATACGACCCATACGATACCGAATACTTCCAATCACCTGCCAAAGTGCTTAGAGACATTCAAGCCGGAGAATCAGGAGCGGACTGTGATGATATCGCTTTGGCAGCAGCGTGTGTAATAGCCGCATCAGGGCGACCAGCAATGCTGATGATTGTTGATGCCGATGAGGGAAACCCTGGCGCATACAATCATGTTCTCTTAGCAACAAAAACGGTGCAGCCTAACAACATATACGGAAATGATTGGTTCCCAATCGAACTAATTCATCCGTTGAACATTGGAGAATCAGTAAAAGTAACTCAATATATTCCTCTAATCGTCCGGGATTACGATTTAAGGCCACAAGACCAACGGTTAATCCCATCTAAATTCAAGTGAGGCAAAAAAATGGACCCAAGATTGTATAAAAAAATGTTAGAAGAAGAAAGACCGATGCCGTCAGCAGGCGCAGGATCCGGATTAGGACACATATCGAGACCGCCTCCAAGTGCGAACCCTATTCCAGACACGCCAATACAAAATGAGGTTCCTACATTCAATAACTTCAATCAAATGGGGGGTTCAGGGCTATCGGGCATGAATCCTGTTGTCAATCCAAACTACAACCCTCCACCCTTCACACAAGGAGCAGTCATACCGCATGTTTCAGGAGCCCTCGGGCAAACAAACCGACTTGGTAAAACAAGCGGAAAAAAGGTGTTGTATGGTATAGGTGCCTTGGCTTTAGGAGTAGCTACATACTATGGCGCAAAAAAATTCGCAACAAGAAAAATGATAGATTATGATGATGACGACATGTTGCCTGACCTTGATTAGGAGATGAAAAAATGAACATACTGATGATTGCAGGCAAAGTTGTTTCGAACCCGTTTGCGGTTACAGCAGTTTGTGGTGCGTTATCAGGATATCTCGTCGGCAGAATAGAAATAGCAGACAGAATTGACACTTACTTCGAACAACTTGGAGCGGTCATGGATGACTTGGGATTAGATGGAACTTACAAAGCTGATTAAGAGAGGAATACAAATGAAAAAAATTGACGAAGCAACAGGACTAACCATCGAGATACCGTCAGGTGAAGTAAGAGGGAATTTCCCATATTACGGGTTTTGGGCTAACCAAGCACCACAATTAGTAAAAAACATCATGGAAAGAGGACAAATTAATGCAAGTGCAAGCGATATTAACAACGCACTAATGCAATTGATTGAATTAGTCAACGGGCCATACAGAGTTTTACTGGCAGACCGATTGTGGAAAATAGGAGAAACTATATCCCTCAATGGAAACATATCATTGAGTGGCTACCACGGAGGAAATATTCGTAGAGTAGCCGATGCACCAGACGGAGGAAGAAGCCAATTCGCCGCATTCACATTTGAGAAACCTGTGAAGATGATTTTAGAATCCTCGACACACCTTATGAGAAGTCAAAGTTCACTAGCAAACATAGAAAGCACCGTAAGAAACGGAAATGCAGAGATCCAAAGGCTGAATGTTGAACTGATAGCATTGGAGGCAAAAAAACCTTCTAAAAATCAAATGGGGCAAGTACAAACAAACCTGAGAGGACTAGCATTACAAATCCAAAAAACCCAACATGAGTTGAAAGAGGGCGTCAAAACATTAAAAATGATGCGAACTAGAATCGCAGAATACGGTGGACTTGAAAATGAAATGAAGAAAATGTCTTTCGAAAAAGAATCAGTTGGTAGGCAACTGCAACAAACACTAAACCGCTTACAAGCGATGGAAAACTTACAACCCGCAGGAAGCATCACGCAACACTCGGCAGAGATGAACAACCTAAGCAACAAGGCATCTCAACTAGGAAACAGAAACATGGCACTTCATCAAAGACTCTCCAATCTTGGACTTCAACTAGAAAGATACAGGTCTACATCAAATGAAAAAGCAGAAGTAAGGCAAGTTGAAGCCGCAGTTAATCTAAACACACAACGGCTTACAGCCCTTTCTAACCAATACGAAGGGTTGGTTGTCGAAGAAAAAAGGTTGATTGCCGAATCAGAAGAAATTTCAAGGGCAATCCAAGAAACAAGCAGTTACTTGAGAGACCGAACAAGAATTGTTGAATCCGCAAGGCAACAGTTAGAAAACGCTAGAGCCACGGCAGCAGATATACCTGCATTCAGGGCAGAAGATGTTGTAAAAGTATTTGGAGGGCATCTAACAGATGTGCAAAGAGATATTGAAAGATACCTTTTCAAGAACCTGAAACTAGCCCAAGCAGCAATATCTGGGCGACCAACTCCATTACAGGCAGAATACATTCTAGATCCTGCAACCGTGAAAGATTACGAAGATTTCCTTTCAGCACTTGACATGATATCCGATGCTATTGACGAGGGAGAGTATGACTTGCTCGAAAAGATTGCAAAACTTGGAGCATCTCAACAATATGTTCCAGGAGGAAACCGTGTGATGGCCTTGTTAGATATGAACAGAACAGACAGAAACGAAGCTTACAGAAACATGATTGAAGAAATTTTGACCGAAGGAGTATCTGCAGCAAGACCGGATTCATCGGGCGCAGGAGTAATCAGCGTAGGTAATGACAGCATCAAGTTTGATTTCAGCAGACCATTGGTGGAATTAGAATCTCTAGTAAACCACCTTTCGAATTCTGGTCTAGAGTTCCAATTTAGAGGGAGGAATGACTAATGCAAAGAATAGTGAGTAGGAGAGAAGCAACTACGGCAAGAGAAACGCTTGCCCAACTTGAAAAGAGATATGCTGCAGGTAAAATAAGCCGTGGCTCTTACCTCTATCAGCGTGAAGCCCTTCACAAAATAATCGCACTTCCAGTCAGAAAAGATACAGAAGTGAAAACCAACGCAAAAACATGGTTTGCTCGCAACTGGATCAACAATTCTCCAGCGCCAGTAGGTTACTTCAATTTCCAACAACCAAATACAGATGCTATCAAACCGCCTGCAACAGTTGGAAGCGAGATGTCTAAAATCAGTTCAGGTTTGCTAAACTTAGCACAGAATGATTACTGGAATGATAACGACCTACAACAAGCAATCCGGCAACAATCAAGTTTCGTTAATGAAGCAGGGAATTCTCTAAATCAACAAGCATTGACTAATTCTAACCAAATATCATCGAATTTCAGTCAAGCGGTTGCTCACGCCAATAATTTGAACCAAAACTTAGGAAGGACTGCAGGGGCTACAACAAATCAAATTGTATCTTCGTTAGTTAACCAACCCCAAGTTCAAGCAGAACTGAGAGTCTTACAAGAAAGCCTAGTGAATTTGATTCGAGAAAGAGTTGCAAACGGAAGTTCTCCTTACGCTGCTAAAGATGAACTGATTAGTTTGGCAATTCAATCAGGAGCAAAAATCACAGGAATGGGATATGACCCCGAAGCAGCGTCTGAAATTGTCACTAAATTAATCAAAGGTGAAATAACAGAATTGAATGCAATTTACAAAGTAGCATCTGACTTGCGAGAAGCAAATAAAATACTAAACAGCCTTGGTTCTAGAAACAATAGTAGCATAGGCCCCAATTCTGGTCTATTGGACCAAATTTACGCTACTCCATTGCCAACAGGTCAAAGATTTATTCCATCGAACTACAATCCTCACAACATGACTCCAAGAGCCCCTGCAGTCGCAGCGCAGAATAGAGGTTCATTCAACAACTATCTTAGATCACAAAGACAGAAGAATGGCAACGGATTGTCTAACGACTCACAGATGAGGAATAATCTCGCTAATCAAGCAATGCCGACAACAAGGAGAGCATTGAACTTGCAGAAACCAGATTTAGCAACCATCCTCAAAGATATATTTACTGTTGACGGTAATTTATTTTTCAACCACCAACAAGGTGAATTGATTGAACTAGTGAACGGAGCTATGAACAACAATCTAGACTATGTGCGACCCGCAGGAATGTGGACTGTTTACGGAATGTCAAAACAATATGCTGAAACACTTGAAGGAATTAGGCAATCCTTGCTTTACACCTTAGTTCCTGACTACTGGACTGATAGTGAAAGAACATACATAGAATATCTCATCAATAAAACACAGAGACAAATGATTGCTTTGCAAGAGACCGACCTCGCTAAAAATTATGAATCTCCAGTATTGGTGAGCAACCCTGTTTTTACATCACAAAACATAACCAATTCACAAACAAACAACGCAGTTTCACAAATACCCCAAACACCTAATTCACCAACAGGAAACGGAGTTTCAAACCAACTAAACGCCAATCAAAATATGGCATCTAATTCGTCAAACAATAACACAAACCCTCCAATGTTCAAAAACAAAGGAAGTCTTTTTGATTTCAAAAGCAAAGGTGGCGGATTAATTTAGGTGGTGAAAAAATGACAGAACACAATGTAGGAAATGATGTCGAAACTGCCGACCAAGTGCTTCAAAGATTAGACCGACAAATCCGTGTGATAGAAAATGAAATCGCTAAACCGCAGTCATTTAGAGTTCGTTCACAACTTACTACTCAATTGAGAGAAGCAAAGGCACTCAAAGCAAGTATCACAACAGCGATCCAAACGGGAGCTATCAAACCAAACGAGCCTCTATTTGACAGAAGGGGAAAGCCTATGGCAAAACCAGGTTCGTTCTTATTTGATGCACTGAAAAAAATAGAATCCATCACCAAAGGAAAGCCGAAAGGAACCCCAAACTCAAACACACAAACATACAAGCCCCCACCCAAGTTCGAAGTGAAATACACAGAAAATGCAGTAAGAGGAAACCCCGGGGCGAATTATCCCGGTGTGAGTGGATATGTTTTCGGACAAGACGGCACCACAATGGTTCAAAAAATTGCAGGTCAACCAGTTCCAGGACAATTCCCAATCACAGATAGAGATGGAAATGTAATCTACAAAGTTTACAACAATGCATTGCAACCACAAAGAATTGCATTCCAAAAAAGAGGACAGTCATTTACTATGGAGGCAGTCGGAACAAAAGTTCCCGGAACAGTGGCTACATATTACGGCCCAAACGCAGTGAATCCTAAAGGAATCATGTCTAGAACCGATGGCACTTACAATGCATCAGTAGCATTAGCAAAAGACTCAACTACATTATTCCCTGGAACAAACACATCACAGTTGTATTTGCCAAAAGCAGGTGACGCCGTAGCAGGCAGAACAGCAACGCATGTTCACGATGCATCAAAAGCAAGGAACCCAACAACATTTACAGTTGGAGGAAATATACCATGGGTCGGAACTGGCAGCAGCCATGTGTTTGGAACGAACGGACAACCTGTTCAGAAAAAAACTGCATCGATAGTACCGGGAAGTCCAAGCAAGGTTTTCTCAGAATCTTTGGATGTAATCAATGTCAAAGCAGGCGTATTCGTTCCGGGAAGTGGGGTTCACAGCAGGGGTGGAATTATCCGCAACAAGGTGTATACTTCAACAAACCCTAGCCAACAAATAACATGGACTGCAGGTGGAGATACTCCTTGGGATGGAAATACAGCAACACGATTCAATATCGATGGAGGCCAAACGACATTTACAGCAGGCCAAGCATATCCAGGAGCAGTCAACACAGTTTTCAACACAGATTTTTCACAATACGCCGTAGCAGCAGGAAAAGAAGTTCCCGGTTCCGCCGGATATGACGCCGCAAACAAAGAAACTGGAGATGCAGACGGTCTTGGTCCTGCAGCCCAAGTTTATGATGCGGCATTAAATCCAATCGAAAAAACAAGAGGACTAGTAGTTCCGGGGCAAGACCCAAGATCCGGCCTAGTCTATACAGAAACAGGAGCCAACGCCGCAATTACAACAGTAGTTCCCGGTCAAGCAGTAATTACGCAAAAAGGAGTTGACCCCCGAGCGATTTATTCCCGTAGCCTCCAACCAATAGAACCTAGCAGAGGTTTGTTTACTCCTACAGCAAATCCAGCATTGAGGCATACCAGCATTTTCGCTGGCGAAGAAGGTAGCCCACTCAACCTAGCCACAATATCGGACCCTGGAACTCCAGATGTAAATCCTAAAGATCCAAAGTTCCGAGCACCTAGCCATCAGTTGAGATTGTTACCTCTTGCTGACGGTGATATTGTCAAGACAGAAGCTGGAATCTTCACACCGTTTGTCTTTGACCCAGCCTTCGGTCTATTTCCAGACGATAGGTTTGACCCGAAGATTGGAACAAAAGGAAACCCAACCGTGTTATTCATACCCGGTGAGCCGAAGGAAATCTCTGCCAGAACACAAAAAGGAGAATTACGACTCAAAACAGATAGAGTGTTTGTATCTAGCTTACCAGACGGTCCTGCATTGAACGACCCGTTGACTTCCAATTTTTACGCTTTTGGAAAGCAAGCACCAGTTCCTTTCCCAGAGGGAGTTGACCGAGGCCTTATTCCCGGAAGTATCGCAGATGCAAATGTTATCACCATCCCGCAAGATGGATTACAACAAACACAACTTACAGTTACTCCACAAAGATTGAAGGGAAGTCGCTCAATCATGTTTAATCAAGGAATGGGCGCAAGCACTTCGACAACATCGAGTTCGAGAAGTTCGGGCGCAGCGAGACAACACATGCAAGATCCGAGGTCAGTAAGTAGGTGGTGAAATGTATTCAACATACAATCAATACAAGAATGGTCTAGGCCTTACAGGTGACGACAGTTCTTGGACTCCTGATTGGACAATTATCGGGTCGATTCCGAACTCGGATGTAGTATTGCTACAATCTCCAGTTCCAGAAGGGGTAGGTTTCGTAGTAATGCAAAGCTACGGAACGGCTGCTGAAAAAAAACTCTTCCCAACTAGAGAAAGACCTGCATCGGGAGGCACTTCATATTCATTGAATGCAGATGAAGCCTTCAACCAATTTCAAGAAATATCGATTGAAATGAATCGCCTTGTTTCATCGGGAAGTTCAGGAATGGCACAAACATTCCAAGATTTAGATGCTTTACTGATGGCGGAGACAGAATTGCCAGAAGATATAACAAGAGAATTACAGAGAAAAGGAAAGGCTGCAGACGGTTCGAGAAAGTTCGCACTTGACCTCGAAACAAGCATACGGGCGTCCTTACCTGTGGTTGGCAACGAAAACGCACTAGGAATAGCAAAGATGTATTATGCAAGTTATGACTTAGATTCAAGAATCAAGGCCTTACAGGACTGCAACATAAAGATTCTTTCGAATTACATGGACCCAGAAGTAATCAGCCAACTAATTGCAAGAAATCGTTCTTTGGTGCAGATGTATCGTAAAATGAGGGCATCGGGCGATGCTTATGGAACAACGCTAGAATCTTTCATGAGTAGTGCAGGTTCAGATGATTCCGACCCTCTACCTATCATGCCTCAAGATCCATTATTCGCAATCAGCGTTCGATTTGAAGACCAAAACGGTAACGAAGTTCAACTCCCATACCAAATTGGGGTGAGAGGTTCCGTCAATTTCGATGAAGCGCGTCAAATCACAAAAATGGGCTCCAATCCAGGGGAATTCGGTTCCGGCCAAACGCTGAAACAATTTATGGATTATGATAGCGAAACAATCGGAATTTTCGAAGGATTCGGTAGAGACAACTGGAAAGGTCAAAACCTCAGCAACAGGCCACAACACTTCTTATATGCATACAAAACAACAGGCCCAGAAAAAAATGGTAAATTCCCTTGGCCTAGAGGTAATGTGAAAATATCAATTCTTACGCCTAATACTCTTGATGAAGAAGATTGGGAAATGGAGCGACTTTACTCTTACGACAGACCTGCAACTACTACTCAAAGAAGAGGTGAAATCGCTAAAGCAAAACCACTACAAGTATTGTATTCTGAAAACTTCCGAATTCAAGACGGTTCGTATCAAAGACTAACTGTTACCATTCCGGTCTACATTGAACCTTTGCCAATGCATTTAGTTGAAAGTCCTCCGGGGAGCGGTCAATTGAGGCTGAGATGGGAGATTGAGCCAGATATTGAATTGATACCAGAACACCAAAAAGTCAAACTAAACCTTGCTATTATCAGACCTAGAGCCAACGATGGATGGGAAACAGCAGATAAAATGCCTCCAACAAACCGAACAGGCTACGGTGACAAAATACTACAATATGATGAATTTGTCAGCCCCGCAGGTAGAGCAGCAGCGAATGCAGGTGTTGTTGGCTCTAGACCTGTTGGAGGAATGAGGTTTTTCATAAAACCCGATGAATCAAACACTTGGGCAGCAAGTAAAACAATCACTTCCGTTGAATCCGATTCAGTAACAGGAAGGATTACGGCCAAACTTTGCCCAGGAGAATATACCCTCATCCGTCTCGAAGACATCAATTCAGATGGAACATCGGCATTGATTGAATCATCCGAAGATTATGCAGTAGCATTTCAAAAACTACCTGCTGCAGTTAGATCTTCACTAACTTCGAGGTATGATGGTGAACCACCCACAGGTAAATCCTTCGCACCAAAAGAATATCCAATGGCAAGATTTAGAGTGCCGGGAGGATTTTACTATCGTAAAACAGACGAAAGAGACACCACGCCGATTGGGGTAGTAGGTGCAGAAACACTAGAAAGAAAAGACCTTTCATCAGGGAGATTTGCTAGATTATCAAACTTTGAATTGAATGCTTCATTCCCTCCGTTACCCGAAGGCAAAGAAGCAATCACAGATACGATTTATGCAACTTTAGGGCTAGTTTATCCTGAAACCGAAACGCAAGGGTGGCCGTTGGCTAACGAACCAACAAAAACAACAGAACTTCTGTTCGATACCGCTAGTCTCGTATTGATGGATGATTCAACAGTCGACCTATCAAGAATTGGAGAATATGAAAGAAGATACGAAGCTGAGCGTGACGGATCATCTGTATTGACGCCACCTCCGTTGATGCCGAGAGTTGGCGAAAGAATTGCCTACAAAGGATTCTACATCGAAAGAGCATACTTTGACACTTCCTATGGAATCAAACCAAAATCAAAGCAATTACCCGGTGGTATGATAATGTCTCCTAAATACGATAAGTTGTCAGCAAAATACCCTCATGATTATGACATGGGAAGATTAGAATCTGCTTACAATGCCAAAAATGTAATCGATGTAGTTGGATTCTATCCGATGACCGGACACCTTTCAAGAAAACTTATTCTGCCCAGCACGATGAATAAAGGTCCACTAGATGAAATATCAGCAAAACAGACATTCTTACTAAAAAACCAAAATGAAAAGTTGACAAGATTAGAGCAAATGACCGTTCCAATCGCCACAAGCTTGGAAGGAGCGATTCTAACTGGTAGATTCCTCCCTCTTCAAGATGTTAGTTCGGGCGACATGTATATTCCTGAACAGGAGGCCATGGAAAAAATACTTGATGTAATTAAGCAGGGTGGCAGAATTCCATCAGGTGAAAATAACAATTACAAATTATTCTGGACTGGAACAGAAGATTGGTTTTTCCATGTCGATGAAGAAACACAAGCAGCAATCGACAAAGCGGATTACTATGGCGTAGATGTCAACGAGATACTAAACGCACAGCAAGGACAGCAAAGCGCCTCAAACATGCGCAACAGAACTAATAGTCCTCCAGACAAGACTTACGCTAGCCAAATCACGGTAAAAGAATCCGGTGCAAGTAATATGAAAACAATGAAAAGTTTCGGAACAACTGCGAAGATTGAGAACGCTGCAGAAGAAGATATCCTCTATCCTCCAATGCCAGATACCGATGAAGACGATACAAACAATTCGATGGGGATGGTATCATGGTGAAACTCAGATTACTCCTTATTCTACAAGTTTTGATTCTTGGAGTTCCGATTGTGATTCCATTATTTTTTATAATCAAGAATAGGATGAATAAGAAACCTAGCCCCGTCAAATGGGAAGCGCCGGAGGTGCCAATATGAACAGATTACTTGGTCGTTTGTTAATTGCAGGTGCTTTCGCTGGTTCAGCTTACCTTACTTACCATGGATTTACCAAAGGGAGCAAGAGAGATGCCTCTAACCGAGACCTACCAACTAGATGGTATGACAAGAGCGGATGGATATATGACGACTTGGGTTGGAAAGCACCGGAGGTGCCAAAATGAACAGATTAGCAGGTTACACATACAATCCTCAGTATTCTATGTCTATCATTGACTGGCTCGAAGAACGCAAGCGTAGACAGAAAACGATTGACAACTCTACTCCATTAGAAACCGAAGATGCTGGCGAGTTTGAAGCCAGAGTCAAAAGAATGCCGCAACCTAGAAGTTGGTCGGATTATTTATTGGATCCTTTGGATGATGGAGTTGTGTTACTGCCGAATCCAACCGAGGAACAATCTAGAGAACTATTCGGAATAGATCCAAATGCAAGAGTCAATCAAGACGCAATCGTTTTACAGCCATGGTGGAAGAACCGTGCTATTGACGGAAGAGAAGATGAATCATTAATGCTTTACAGGGGATATGTAGCAGACGCAGACATTCCGTTTTCAAGAAAGGTGATGGAATACTTCCGCCCATCAATATTTACTCCAACTGGTGCAGGAGATGTCATCCCTACATCATTCAATGTTTTTCAAAATGAATCTGGAAGGAGAATCCAACCTCACCAGTATAACGCATGGTACAAAAGACTAGGTGCAAACATGGTTCAAGGTCCAGTAGGAGTATTGATGATGGCAGTTATGGGCGGTGGAGCTTTGATTGCAATAGCGCAAGTTTCTAAGAAATTCTTCCCAAGTATGGCCGAAGCAGCCGTAGCAACAGTTGGGGAAACCGTAGAAGAAGTTGCGCAATCTAGTAGGGAAATAGGAAAAGAACTCAAGAGGTAATCCCGATGAATGATTACTTGAGAAGCCGAGGTTTGTCTGGACCTGCATGGGAAATGGCAAAAGCAACAGGAGAAGTCATTTACGATGTCACTGTTGAAACTCCTAGAAGTATCAAGCAAACTGTGGTAGACCCGATAGGAGATGCTTTAGAAGCCTCAGTAGAAGCAAACATACACGATTTAGTGCCTGGTGACACACACGAAGCTTACGGTCTAGAGGAATGGATTTACGATATATTAGAAGTCGCTCCTGGAGGATATGAAGACGATTGGCAGGATATTCTAGATTACAATATCAAATCCTTGATTGAAGATGCAGTAGGAGGGGCAGCAGACTCAGTGACGGTTTTACATGGCAGGGCGATGGACGCAGACTCAAATTACAGAGCAAAATACAGAGTTCCTCAAAATGTAAAAATCATAGGCGCATCCGACCCTATGTTTGAGAAACAAAACATATTCACTATGTTTGGAGATAATCCTTACAATCAAGAAAGCAACATTTTGGATAAGATCACAGTTGGATATATTGACGATGCCGCCTCCCATAGTGAAGGACCGATATACGGGCCATTCTCCAAGTATGCACCTACGGCTTTGTGGCCTTGGCAAACTAGTAACGGTAGGAGAATGACTGCTGCAGAACTAGCAGAAGTTCCACTAGAAGGCGACTGGTTTGGAACTAAACCTATTGCAGAAGCTGTAATCGGTCAAGAATTAGACAAAGTAGGAGGCATTCCAGGCTACAGATTTTGGGGAGAAGGTGTTTTGTTGACTCCGTTTATTTTGACAGGTTTGGTCGGCTTCCTTACCGCACCAATTTGGTTGCCTCCATTGGGTGCAGCAACCTCATTTGTAGGCAAATTAATGCTACCTTTCCCATAAGTTACCGTAACGGTGTAACGGGATTCTTTGAAGTGCAGAACAGACCTCGGATGAGCATGGCGAGCGGAGACCTTCTCGAAGAGAAGCAAATTGAAATCAGTCAATTAGCAAAAAGAATGGGTGTTGAACGATACATCAACACTCAAAGATTTGCTGAAATCGAGAACATGATGCAGGCATGGGCTGAAACTTCTCAAAACGAAAACAGCCTTTCTAGGGAATCAACATGGCTCGATGTAAAGAGCGAAATTGAAGGCATCATTGCTAACATGAGTTTGGAAAACAACTCAAGTTCGGAATTATATTTGTTAGGTCAAACTGGCGGAACTGGAGAAGTTTCGTATGATGAAGTTCGCCAAGCATTCGCAAATGGTTTCAACACTCTTATGGAACAATATTCATTTGTTATCTCTGAAATGGGGCAGTATCAAGTAGGTAAAATAAATCGAAAGAAAGACAAAGCCCTAACATCGATTCCTTTGTTTGGTGACATGGCAGGAAAAAACCAAGCCGCCCAAAAACTCGCCCAAGCCTTGACTGAAATAGAAGAGTGCATCATCAGTTATCAAGCAGAGGCTCAAAGAAAAACCGCTCGAAGAGTAATCGCTGAAAAAGAAACTGCAAGATCCATAATGCTCGCTCAAGCAGAGTCAAATACCACAGAAGGTTTACTGAGCCAAGCAGAATACGACGAAATCCTAAGTTTGATAGGCAGAAGAAATTCATTGTTTGAACAGCAATTAGATTCAGTAAAGACATTTGGCGGAGACCTTTCGTCAATATTTGCTCAAATGGATAAAAGCATCGCAGCAGCATCAGCAGTATTACAACAAATGCCAGTATCAAACGGACTATCAGGATTTGTTACTTCTGGCTCACAAATCAATACTTCGAAAGCCCGAATGACCGAGATGGGCGATGGGTTCAGAACAAATGATTGGAGGTTGCGTGGGTCTAATGTAAAAATCGTGGGTCAAGGGGTTCCGATGGAATCCTCAACAGATCCTCGAGGCTATCCTTTGATACCCGGTCCATCAGGATACCCTTGGGTTGGTTCACTACAAAGCCAACTAAATCCTCCAGTCCAAACAGGCATGTTACCTCTTGCATGGATGAATAGGCTTGACTTTTTGCCATCATCTAAACTTAGAGACCCTAGATACCAAAACCAAGTATCAAACACATATTGGTCATTTAGTGGAACTCAAAATGTAGGCCAACTATCTAACCAACAAAAAAGGACTGCAAACAATATAGCGAAAAACAAAATGGCAGGGATTGAAAAGAATGGGTTCGGAGCTACGATTAAAATTGGCGATGAAAACTCAATAAAGACGCCAGGATATATCGATGCTTTAGCAGTAGCAGGGTTAATTTACGCAGGAACTAAAATCTATGGGGCATATACACAACAGAAAACGCTACGGCTATCTGAATTGTTAAAATTCGGAGTCCATCCAAAGCAAATCAAAAACAAGAAAACATTGGCTAATATTGACAGAAAACAACAGTCACTGACTGCGAAAATTACCTCCGCCCAACTACCAGGAAGTCCAACAGTTTCAGCATGAGGTGATTACGGATGGTGAGAAAGGCAACCACTAAGCGTGCAAAGAAACCAAAGCACGCACACAAAAAGATGGAAAACAAATTGACCCAAGCAACGCCACATCAACACCCTCACCATCACCCCGCAAGTTCATACGACATTATGACAAAGATGAGTGGGGTAAAAGCAAATCCAATTGGAGAACTAGGTAGCCTTGAACCTGATTTGTATGACATGATTATGCACATCAAATCATCAATCAATCTAAAACAAGTGAAAAGATATGCCGATGTAAAAAAAATACCAGAGGCAGCAAGAACGAGTCTCGCAGTATTCTTTGTCGATTGGGGCGGCAACGACCTGAACCATGAAGAATATCTCAAGAATGTTCCATCTGGATTCAGCAAGCCCGTAGCCCTTCAAATGGGCGATTTGTTGTATTGGTGTATGGGTGGGGGAACTGCTCGCCAACAATGGAACTCAATCATTTCCAAAACTAGTGAAAACCAAAATGGCGATATAGGCAAAGCCAAGAAAGCAACACCTCTTGATTTTCCATTGGGTATGAAGATGCAAGATTTGACAGGCCTACATGTGGAATTACTGAACATGCTTCCTCAAAAGAAATACACGCACTACACTCTTAACCAACTATTCTTGGAAAACAGGACAATTTACGACTCGCTATTTGACACATTCGTAGCTTTAGATCCGATGGAACACGACACACTACAAGTCTTAGAGAAGATAGTAAAGATGGGTAACATTGAAAGATTTAGATTAGCAATGATGCACGGCACGAAAGGTAAAATCCGCTCAATGTTGAAAGAAGGAACATTCGGAGCAAACCTACTCGAAGCATTCAGCGTTGCTCGTAAGGCGACAGAAGCATATTCGAGAGGCGAATATGATGACGCAAGGTTGGGCTTAGAAAGATTACAAGGAGAATACGGTTTATCTCCAGACTTATTCCAACTCGGACTTCGAGATATGTTCATCATTCATGCTGGCGCTGTATCTGCGACTTCTGGAGGCAAAGACGCCAAATTTACCATGAAAGGTTCGAACATACCACTACTAGTGTCGATTGACAAAACAGTAGGGCCGGGTTCTGGATGGGCGGGTATGAAAAACATTCGAGATGCAATGTCCGGAGCAGCAGTGAAATACAATGCTAATGGAGTAGTTGGGGGCTTCGCACCACAATTAGGCACTCCAGGCGGAAGAATATTCCAAAGCACCAAAGGAGCGATGATATCTACAGATTGGCTATACTTCTTTGGCGCATTGAACACAAAATCTCTGAAAAACCTAACATCTGTAAAACTATCTGCAGTAACAGAAGGCGACACTACTACGCCCGGTCTTCAAGGAGATCAAAGAACAGCGAGACTTCTGATTCACGCTAGATTGGATAGCGGTTTTGAAGACCTAGTTCCCAAAGGCACTCTCACAGTTACAGTTAGGCCAACTGGAGTCGATGCAGGTCAAGCACAACGAAAAGCAGACCGAAGAAGTGTAGCAGCAAAAAAAGGCGGTAAGAAGAAGAGTGAAGAAAAACAGGCAGCGCCCAGAGACATCATACAAATCGGTTCAGGTAATACGCAATCTTACATTGGACAAGTGGATTTGATTTTCGAAGACTATGGGGCATTATTCGGTAGCGCAGACAAGGCCGCAGGCGGAATATACAAAGACGCTACCAAGGTCTCACCAAAGCAACTTGACGCTGCAGACGAGGCAAGCGCACAAGATGTTCAAGAAATGTTTGACAGTATGCAACCAGATGCAGTTTCAGGAACAGAAGAACCAACAGAAGCTATGTTGGATGAAGCAGAAGACTTAGGATTATCTCGCAGGGGTGCCAAAGCCCGTATTACCTTCGGGTTAGATTACCACGATTATATCGGTAAAGTAAAGAAGATCCTCAAGAAAGAGGGAGGGGCTGCAGGACTCAAGCCTTTGAAGGCAGCATTCCCAAAAGGAACCAACAAATCGCAAGCACAAAGGATGCTGGCACAGATGCCAGGCGTCATCCTACACGCAGACGGCGATTACATTCTTGTTGATACGCTTGCAAATCCCTTTGAGATGTTTAGCGACCCAGTAGCGATTTCAGCAACAATGACGGCAGTAGGCATATCAGTAAAGTCGTTAATTGATTACTTCAAAGGAAAAAGAGCCGATGCTAGAGGTACAAGCAATTCCGCCATTGCTTCTAAATTGGAAAAAATGGTTCAAGACGAAAACATCGATGGCTTCAAAATTTACATACCTACTGACGACACAACTTATGTGGTTGAATATGATGAAAAAAGTAACCAGATGAAAGGCGATGCCATTGCCGTAGCATTTGTCACTGACTTAATGGTAAAAGGGCTTTCATTTGCTGAGTATGAAGGAGCAGACCTTGTTCTAACTTCATCTGGAATTGAAGTAAAATCTAATCCTCCCGAAGAACATTGGTTGTCAAAGAACCTAAAGTTCCAACGAGGTTTGGATAAGGAATCTGCTATGGAATGGGCTCAAGCATTAGCAAATCGTGACAACAGACCATACTTCCTCCACACACCCAAATGGGAAGGTTCATTCTTTGGTATGAACAAATTCGATATGGATTCTATCGGCAAGTGGTTCGTTACAACAAACGAAACACGAAGCGATGAAGATTTACTCGTCGACCCTGTAAAATCAAATCCAGCGAAGGGCGGTGGCCGTTCGATGGGTCAAACAATCGTCATCGAACTAACGCCTAAATCCTCAATCAAGCCAAGCACTTCAAGAGAAGATGCCAAATGGCTCAAGATGGTAAAGAAGGACAGCGAAGGTTTGACGAAATTATACAACAAATTCGCCAAATCAAGCAGTAGGACCCCAGCCCAAGAAGGCAGGGTCAAGAAAGGAAAGAAGAAGGGTGAAGGAATTACAGGCGGATCATACCTTGTATACAAAGGAGGTCAAACTGGACTTCGAATGATTAAGGCTCGAAGGAAAGACAACAATGAGTTCGTTCCATGGTTGTTGATGATTCCTCACATTTTAGTCCGTCATGGCAACAATGACATGCTTGAAGCAAAGAAGGGAAGCGCATCATACGCTCCAACAAAAGAGCTACTAGAATTGGTCGAACTATACTTTGGAAAACCGAAGTTCAAGACAAACCTCGGCATGGGCGGCTTCCGTTTGATTTCAGAAAGAACTGCTCGAAGACTCAAGCAAGAAGGTTCAGCAGGAAAGAAAGTAGTAGACCTTGCATTGCATGAAGGTGTAAAGAAAATATTCACGACACCTGGACTCGAAATAGGAGCATTGAAGGGGAGAACCGATTGGTCTAACGCTCGCCCAAGTCGTTACAAGAGCACAGGAGATATCTCATATCAAACAAGAGACGGCAACGGCAAATTAGAGTTCCTTGAACAATCTAAGAAGGTGAAAGCATGAAGGTAGAAAAACACGCAGGGGAGGAAATCGGAGTCGAATTCACTCCATCATACAATCCTTCTATGTCTATCTCTAAGAGAGTAGGACAACTCTTTACAGACGCAAGGAATAAGCAGGCAGAAGTAAACAAAGAAAAACCTGTATTCGGAAACAAGACGGTAATATTTGTTAGAAAAATGCCAAACAAAGGCCCAATAGTCGTAAGCGCAAAAGAAGTGTTGGGTTCTCAAGATGAAACAAAAGGGGAAATACCAATCATTCTCGGTAATCAAAGGGCAATTTCAGCGCCATTATCAAATCCATCACCTGCAGCAAGCGAACTAATCATTTCTGCAGGTGCAGATACAAGAGAAGACATGATGGCTACACTTGGCCGTTTGATTCCTGAAACAACACAACTCGAGTTAGCAAACATGATTTCCGCAGACGGAAAAAAAGCAGCCATAGATTTGACAATGGCTAAAATGTCAAGTGGCAATGAGCCAGCCAAATCATTGAAATCTCCTGTGAGTGATGTATTGATGTCGCCAGATGGTCCAGTATCTCGAGAGAAACTTGCATATCAAGCCCTCGGCGTAAGGGCAGGTAGGCAAGCAAACATTGACGCTAAATACAAAAGTGATCTTCGAACTAAAATCAGCAACATTGTCGGACTTGCTGGGAAGGGAGTGCCTAACAAATGGAAGATAGGACAACTACCATTCATCGACAATCACACATTCATTACGAAAACGCACATAGACAATTTCAGGTCGATGCTGACGCTATACCATTACATTCGAGCAAACAACAAGCCATACATGGAAGCAATTGTTTCTGGCATCAAAGGTGCAGAAGACAAAAACCTCCTTCCTGTTGAAAAAATGCTAGATTACCTGATGCCAACTCCAGACCATCTTTTCAGAGGATTGCCAGTAATGTTCTTTACTCAATCTATGGGTAAACTTAGTAAATACAGAGAAAGCAAATTTAGAAGATTGATATTAGGAATTTATGAACCGACAGTAAGGGCGCAACTACAAGAAGAAAAAATGTCAAACATACGCTCAGCGAACGCTTTGGTTCAACTATACAACGGAAAAAGAAATGTCCTTGCTAAAGACATCAACATCGCAGTATCCGAACTTGCCAGCCGCTCTGGAGATAAAGGATTTGAATGGAACTCAGAAATTCCAAACAAAAAAATCCCATACGCCGATGCCGGAGGGTTGCCAGATAACACAATGCAAGCAGTAATTATGGAGCGATATGACAAAAAAAATCAACCGACAGAATCTTTCGAAGTTGAAATTCCTAGTTACTTCACCCATGGAGTCGCAATCCACCCCAAATCGCAAGGACTTGTAGTCGATTTCCTTGAGGAAACAAGTAATTCCGTAGATGTGACTAAAGCGCAAACGAACAGAATCAGAAAAATCCAAAATAATCTGAAAAAATTCCCTCATGGGTTGGTTACAGTAAATCAAAACGGTTTCGACTTACCTCCGATTGGGTGGTCGAGATCATGGATGATACCAGTTATGATGGTAATCGATGAATACTGGGATATGCTTCAAGCGCAAGACGCACCTATCGAACTACACGAATTGCTGTATTTAATCGGCATAAAAGCAGTAGAAGTAAGCGGGTATGAAATTCAACCACAGGAATATCTCTTGATTCTCCTACTTCTTGGTGTGTATGAAAGAGAGGGCAGAACGAAGTCAAGCAAAGTAGAATTGACCTTGAACATGCTTGACCCAAGAAAAGAAGAAGGAATACTAAAGAAACATCTTGACGCATTAAAGGCACTAAACAAAACGGTGGACTTGAAAGATTTGAGCGTAGACGAAGAAAAACTAGCCGAAGTCGCCAAACAAATAGAAGCAGATAACAAAGAATTAGAGAAAAAATTGTTAGAACTTATGCAACTAAAGGCGAAAGCCGATGAAAAAGCAGCATTGTCAACTCCAAAGGGAATCAAAGATTTGAATCTAGGGAATGTCGATTCTAGTGGTTTTCCTCTGGACATGGGAACACGAAGGAGTTTGAACAGGAGGGCTCTCAAGCGATTGATTCCATACAATGAGCAAAGAGGTCAAGGAACTTTAAGCATTCTTCCATTTGGTAGCAGGGGCAGATTGTCTCCAGGAACCAAGTATTTCGACCAATCTCCAATCGTACTTACGAAGAAAGAAAAAGAGACCATCAAAGCAACAGGCGAAGAGTGGATGGAACTATTCGAAGAACAAGTGAATGAATTAGAAGATGACTTTGAAACTGTGATGGAAGCTTGGGCTGCAGCAGGAATGTTATTCACAACACTTGCTAAGGCGGAAAAATCAGAAGATGCCAAATCATTAGCCGTAGCGACCAATTTGCTAACATCAGTTCTCGCATCAACAAAGGCAATCGGGGTGGTATCTGGTAAAGCGATGATTTACCAAAAAAGGATTCAAAAGGCAAGCGTTCAAGTATCAGAAATGAAAGAGACTCTTGAAAAAGCCATCAATATACCAACTAAAGAATTTACTAGAATGTTGAAAGCCATAGAAAAGGCAAGCCCGAAATTGGATAGGCAACAGCCTTTACTGCTAATCTTAGAAGCAATCTTTGATACTTTGATACGATTGCAAGGAGTAGCTAGCAAAAACAAAATCCCATCCAAGATGAATGATGATGGTTCAACTGTCATCACAAACATAGATGCTTTGATTAAGAGAGTCAAAGACATCAAGGAAGTAACCGAAGAGAAGGTCGAAGAGAAAGCCGAAGAAGAGAAGAAGGAAGTCGAAGAAAAAGGATTGACAGGGGTTTACTTCGGTCCAGATGATTATGATGGAATAGATGACGCACTTGACGATTGGTTGGAACGCCTACCCAAAGAAGGAGAAGGGTTCAAAACGAAGACGAAAGATGGGAATGTTTGGTGGTCCGTCAACAAAGACAAGTTCAACCCAAGATCCAGCCTTTATCCTGAGTTGAACGACCTGTTGGATTCGAACGACCTAGATGAAAACAAACTGAAAGAAATAGCAATGGTGGCGTTTGGCAAAGGCGGCTCCCTTGAGGCTCTAACAAAGTCGGATGCTATTAGGAACAAATCCGGTAAGCTTAGCAAGGGCTCTACCAATCAATTCAAAAACACATTCATGGCGTTGCAGAAAAATCTTGAAGCCTTGGAACCCGTTACTGCAATAATTGAAGATGAAGACACAACACTCGATGCTGATTTAGAAGTTGCAGTTGATGAAACTGAAACTGAAAGTAAAGATGATGTAATCGGTGATTTGACCGATACTGGCGAAATCGTAATTACAACCAAAGACGAACTTGATGGCATCAACTTTAACCCTCCTTTAGCCGAGTATTACGACATACAAGGCAAGAAGCAGACAAGATGGTTCACGCCAAAGGAATGGGCTAGAATGAAAGGTGAAGCAGGCTTGACAGCAACGAAGTCAGGATTGAAGCCTAAGAAAAGAAAAAAGAAGTACAAACCGAAAGGCGTCAGTCAGGAAGAGTGGAGTCAAGTGCTGGCAGGTAAAAAATCTCTTCGAGACATACTAAAAATCAAAACTGGTGGAAAAAAACGCACCCCACAGCCCAAAAAACCAACAAAAAAGAAAATTCTCTCCGCAAAGAATCGAGTCAAAAAATTGCAAAAACAACTAGAAAAGGCTCGTGAATACCACGCCAAATTGTCCGCATCTGGGCGAACAGACAAAAAGGGAAGGCCAAGGATGTCACAGGACACTAGGCGTAAAAAAATCAAAGACAACCGTTTGAAGATGAACCAAATCGAAAAGGAAATCGATAAAGTCAACAATAGAATTTCTGAGTTGGGAGGCACGAAAATAGCACTTAGCCACCGATGCGGAACTGAAACAAGAAAGAAAATTTCCACTAAGCCTTCAACAGGGCAAGATGCAGAAGCAGCAAAAAGAACCGAGGAAAACGAAGCGGAACTTCTAGCAGAGATCCGAGCACGCAACAAAAAAGCCAGAAACAAGAAAAATCCTTGGGATGGCCGCAAGCAGGAATACAAAGGTGTCGAAATTGTGAAAATAGAAGGAGGCTACTCTGTTCCACAATTGAAGCAGAACTTTTCCAAATTGAAAACAGCCAAATCTTACATTGACTCATTGAAAGATGGCAGAAGAAAAGACATGTTGTTAGGCCATACATGCGTCTACACAGTCAACAATAGGAAATGCGGTGGGCCACTCTTTACAACAAAGTCGAATCCTCCAATCCATAAATGTGATAGTTGCGGTGCAAAGTATCGTTTGGAGGGCGTGTGATGCCCAAACAATCATCAAAATGGACGATGACCGTCTATCATGAAGAAAATGGCGAACTACAAGTTAGGTTCGAAGGGCCGTCAAACAAAGCAAACGATATGCTTGCACTAGAGGCAGCGATTAGAGGCTTGAAGACATGGGATATTGAGCCACACTTCAAGGATGGAGTTGCACCGAAGAAAATGAAAAGAGACTGGTTCCTACCTGTAAAGAGGGTATTGGCTAAGATGAATCCAGGAAAGGGTAAGAAAGGCACTAAGGCAACAGATAAAGATGCGATTGAACTATATCGAAGATTCAACGGAACAGATCCCGATGAAATCAAAAGGGTTCAAATTTACCTTCCCGATGAAAACTGCCCTTTAGTAGCTCTTGGCGAGGGGTCGTGTCCGTTTATCGGCTATTCATCAGCCAAGACAAATGCCAAAGGGCATGAAGACAAATACATTCATCATTTTGGAGAGGAAGGCGGAGAGAAACCTAGGCTTTATGTGACTTGTCCGCCACCCGGATATGACCGTATGATGGTGATTTACGGTGGAGATTGGGCAATCGAAGAAAGAGATGATGGGCTACTATGGTTGGTGAACTAAGATGGAAATGATATCGAATATTGGCAGGAACATCAAGAAAGACTTGCAACCCGTATTGAATGGAAAATACGGATTATTTTCAAGTCCAGTAAAACACATAGCAGGAATGTATTTCCTTGGACTTTCAACAATGCTTCTTGGTTCTGTCATCCTCGGTGCCGTATCGAAGGAACTGAATGAATAAGCGATTGTGAGTGAGATGAGGGAGAATGACAGAGAAAAATATCCCAATAGGTTCTGACGAAGAAAAGGAAGATACAACCCGGCCATTAGATGAGGAACTGGAAGCAATACCGGAATACGGGGCATTCGTTGAAGAGAGTAATAGAAAACCTCGAACACAGCCTCCTAGACCATGGGTGGGTGTTAAACAGGAAACAAAAACTGTTGGTGGCAAAGAACAGAAAGCACTTATCCAAAAGATGCTCAAATTGAACCCATGGAAATACGAGCAAGGCCAAAAACAAATCAAACTTACGCCTTTGACACAAATGTATTTGGTAAGATACCTCGGTCCATATCTATACGAATACACGGATGCAGCAATCGAAAAACGAAAAATTGAGACAAAGAAAAAAGCCTCCAACAGGACGCAGATAGAAAACCGAATGAAATCAATAATCCGACAGGCGCAACTAGACGCCAAAGGTGAGATGACAAACAAACCTCTAGCATTAGATTCAGACCTCGACCTTGATGTAATATTTCCATTTAACAGACTCAAAACCCTGCTTAAACGAAATGATGATGACAGGATTATTGATTATTCTTTTGGATTATTACAACAGTATTACTCGGCCCTTGTAAAACAAGAAAAATCAAAATGGGCTACGAATTTTTTCACTCACATGAAGACATACGGCAGAGAACAAAAAGAAGAAACGATGAACCGTAGTCATGATGACTACATTGACGCTATGATAGCCTTCACAATCGAAAACACAGCTACTAGCGGAGGCAAGTCTAAACAAATCAAATTTCTAGACGATCCTGCAGGCGATAAACCAGTAAAAGTAGCAAAGGGTGGAACGCTCTTGGCCTTTGGATTGAATATTATCCTTAGCGAGATTAGCGGCCATCACAAATTAGCAGAAACGGTTTTGAAAGATTTAGACATAGACTTTGATAGAATCTCAGAATTCGTTGGCGTGGCCTATTTGCTTGAATTGATTCTTGAAATATACAATCAAGACGATATAAATGATGTTGAAGAAGGAAGGAACAGATTACATGACATAATCTCCAACCAATATTCTGTTTTGATAAGCACCCTGGAAAAAGAATCATCTGTAGTTGTGATGTATGAGGACTTGGAAGTAAGGTCAATCATTCAAATGATTCAATCCTCAAAATCAGACGGAGACAAAAGAGCATGTTTACAAGCGCCAAAACAGACCAACAACAATTTGAATCTTGAAAAGAATGCGTTGCCAGGACTAATCTTGATGGAGCCTTTGTTAGATTTGATGATGCTATTATGCAATGAGTCAGTTGTTGAATATGAAACGACAGGAGAACCAATCAAACAAGAATTCACAGAAGAAGAAATCATAGAAAGAGTGAATGGACTCAAATTCATGATGGACTTAGCAGTTGAGGATAACTCGATAACGAGCATAGACCTGAATGGCAACTACCTCTCTGCTTCTAACATGGCCTTCGACAATGGAATGAATGGGTTTTGTGTCTTAGCAGATGAAGAAGGCATGAATGTTACCGCACCCGATGAATCCCAAATTGAATCTTTCAACGCTATGGGTCAAGTTATTGAGCAAATCATGTTAGACAATGCAATCAAAGCATCTATGGGAAGTCCTAAGAAACAAGCGGCTACAAGATATGACGAAACAATCAACGGACTAATAGGAGATAGCACATACATTGGTATCGCTACATACCACGCTGCAGTTCATTTTCAATATTTGATGGCTCAACTCAAGCAACCGTTCAAGAATTGGAATGTAGAATCACAAGAGGTAGTGGGCGGAAGATTGTTAGCCATAGAAGCCTACTTTGATGATCCATCGAAACTTCTCCTTTACTGGATGCTTAACTTCCGTGATTATCTTGATTGGGGAGCTACGGATGCAAACGGCAATCCTAGATTCTTCAAAGCGCCCTTAGACCAACAAACTAAACAAGAAATAAACGCATTCGAGAAAAACAAAATAGCACAGGTGATTCTATCATATTACCGACTTTCCTTCGCTATGCTAGCAACAAAAGAGGTTTTCACAGGCAAGAAAAAACCAAAAGGTTCAGCAGATATCAAAGAATACTGGAAGAAATTGATTAATGATGCAAACAACGACCCTCCTTCCTCGGACAAATTCGTTCAAATGCTTGCATATTCCTTCGGTAATCTCAAGGCTAGAAACACAAGAAAAGATGTGGTTCACCCTACATGGATGCCACCGCCTGCAGACATAGGCTCCAATCCAACTAAACAGGAATCAACCGCACTCGTTACGAAGTATCTGAAATGGGCTTACGGTCAAAGACCAATAGACATATCGTGGTTTGGTGAAGTAGCCGCAGTTTATCATGCCGCTAAAGCGATAAGCATAGACGACAGTTATTCCAAGATTGTCACGACATTTATTGATGCAGTAGCACAAGATGGAGGACACCCATTCCTATTCGCCATACTACTGAACCCGAAGTCAAGTAGAGACGACATTCCACAAACACCCGCAACAAGAATTGTCATTGAAGACATCGAGAAGGTAGGCGGCAGGGAGCGCATCGATGCAAGATTCGGAGATAAAACAACGAAAACACCAGATGATGATGACAAAGGAGAAGGCGATGGCGGGAAAGATGTAGACGACTCAACCGGAACTCCGCCAAGCGGTAGCGAAGAAAGCGAAGATGGAGACGATGGCACAGAAGAAGATGCAAAAGATTCTGCTGAGTTGTTTGGCGCAGGAGCCGACGCTGCAAGACCACCAATCACAGAACAAATGAAAGAGGGGGCTACAGTAATTTTAGACCAATTGGAGGCATCAACCCTTGAAGATTTACAACAAATGGCAAGCGTCATTCCAGGGCTAGAATCCTATCAACCTCTATTTGCGGATAAAGAAACAGTAAAGACATTGATGGAACAGATAGCCGATACAGAAATCACACCAGACGGAGATATGTTTGCGGGGGATGATCTGTTTGAATAATGAAATGCCTCCTGTAATGTCGCACATTTTCAAGACAGTAATGTTTGACCGTGTTCCAGACTTGACAGAATTAGATGTCGTCAATCAAGCAATGAAGTGGGTCGGAACACCAGCGAAACCGGGGCTATTCCTTAGCCGTTCAAGCCTATACTTCCTTTCAAGACAACCAGGAGGTATAAATCAAGAAGTCCTTGCTCCGGGTGCAAAGAATAGAGAACAGTCAGGAGGTCTTCGATTCGAAGGGAGGCGACCTGTCTTAGTTCCAGACGAAGATTATCCCGGCATACCTTTCGCCATGCTACAACATTTGGTTGCAGCGCAAGCAGTGGAATTGTTGAGAATACACAAAGCAGGAAACCGACTAGGGCCAGACCCAAACATGCTTGAAAGTGCTTTACCTCTAACAGAGGTCAACGAAGGACAATTTTTCAATCAAATGTTAGAAATTATTGTTGGGCAAAAAGACGCAAGGATCCGATTCGCTACAAGAATACTCGAATACATGGATGCAATGATAACTGGAGAGCGAAGCTATCTCGGTTTCAATGAAAAGCAAGGTCGCATGGATGTATTGAATGAAAAGAAACCCCTCGCAACTGGAGAAACCGTTGGAATATGCAGGCAGCAAGACCCCGATACAGTAGTTCAAGTTCTTTTCAAACCTGCTAAGGTAAGGGGTCAGACGGCCTCAAGAGCAGAATTTAGAGATTCAGTCATCAGGCTATGCAAGAAAATGGCAGACGAACAGAATTATGCATCGTTGCCTATGGCTGCAGGAGATACAATCATTGTTCACTTTACACAGGGGCCTTTGATGATTACAAAAGGTGATGTTTACCAAGCACTTGCTGATTGCGGGGCAAAGCGTGTTGGGGGAAGGTCGGCAGTCCAAAAAGTCAAAGTCGATTGGAAGGACTTACAATTTATGAAGTGCAAAGCTACAAAGGAATCCTTTGGAGGACTTACTACATTACCCTTCATCTTCGCTTATTCTCTGCACTACAGGCCAAGACAACCAAAATCAACTACATCATCTCCTAACGAAGGAAGCAATGCAATCAACAACATAGAATGTTCAGGTCTAGCAGTAGTTCCTTTGACAAAAAACTTCATCCATGGATATGACGACCATCCCGATGTCGTTACCTATCGAGCAGGAGACCAAATAAGCAAAGCCGTTCAGTTTTACAAATTAGCAGGCATAATCAAAACTGAAAGTGAAAGTGATTTAGAAATTGCATCGAGCCAAAATGCACTTGAAGCATGGATGCAGATGAGAGTCAACCGACCTCTCATGACGAAATTAGAAGACATAGAAGATGCAGTTTTGGCTCATGGAATACACGAAGGCAGAGACGCAATAATTCATGTTGAAAACGGGAGAGCAGTTCTTTGTTTGGGGAAAGACAAGATCCTAACGGGCATCAAACAAACAAACGAAGTTGAGAACATCTGCTCTAATCTAGGAATCGATACAATCACAATCGAGGGAAACCTACTGAACACAGAACTAGCAACACGAAACTACCTTACCATCAGCGATGAAGAAAAGGAAATGCTAGAGTTTAGTTTCGAAGACACCATGTTTCGCACGAACAGAATTGCAGGTGATGAAACAGGCGATGAATGGCCTACTCTTGCGCTAATCATGGGCGATACGGTGAGGCCCGAAAGATATAGCGTAGGTGGAATCCAAGAACTGTATTATGACGAAGTGATTCAAGGAGAATCTCAAGCAATAGTAGCTTTCGGAAATGGGCCAAGAAGAATTGTTTACGCACCAAGAACACTCGATGCCGTAGTAATATCATACGATACTGCAGGAAAGCGACCTCAAAATGGAGAGGTCGGAAGCATGACTATCGCCCTCATGGATATCGAGCGAATCAACAAAAAGAAAACAGAAGTATTCTATCCCCTCGGAAGATTGTCCACTCTGCCAGGATTCAATGTTGAACATAGAAGGGCTATATTCGAGCATCTAGCACAATATACAACTCACATGGTAGAAGATGAAGCATTTGTTGACCCTGTTAGCGCAAACTGTATTATTCGTGTTGAATATGATGGGTTTGAATCATTCAAACAACAGACAACATACAAAATGAAATATCAAAGAGCAGAGTTCCAAGGTAAAAGGATAGAACAAGCGGGTATTCTAGGAACATTACCGGGTGAGCCTACTGACTTCAACCTTGAAAGGTTAAAATTCTCAAGCGGCTCAGGCGTTGTTGACATAGGTCAACCGTATCTCATGGCTATTGGTAAGAAGGAAATGCCAACACTTAGAAACGCAAGAGGGCTTCATCTTTCATCGTATATTCGCAGACTATCAGATTTACTTGAAGGAGATCCAAAGATGGTAAGTGCCTTTGGGAAAAAGAGGGGCGAAGGCAAAGAAGCAACATACACGATAGGAGTTCCTCTTGCTCAAATCAATCCTCCACACCCTCACGACCAATATCCAGGGGGCGTGGGTCAATACATGCTTGATTCAATTAGGATGGGTTCGCTCAAACAGAAAGCCTCATCTGGAGGCAGAACACTAGGCTTCCCTTACAAAGAACTAGATCCAGATTGGAAGCAAAAATATCCATTACTGGCTGGTCGGCTAGAAGAAGCACAGAATAGAGGATTCAAAGTTCAATTCAACCCTCCAATTGCTTATGATAGAGAAGGCAAGCCACACATGTTGCCCTCGGAAGAGGCAGTGGATATGGCTTTGATGTATGAACTAGTGGGCCGAGGATTCAAAAAAGATGAAGCAGAAAACAAAGCCCAAGACATTATGCTTGAGTTCTCACACAAAAGAGAAGTAAGTGGAATGAATAATGTCCAAGAGGTCAAGACAAACAACCTTGTCATTTCTGGAATGAACAACACGGCTTATGGATTTGTTACTCAGAGCATTACGGTGAGTGGGATGAACAATAATGTGGTGGTGAGTGCTCCAAAAGGAGTGAAAGTGCAGCAAAGTGGGATGAACAATGATATCAAAGTCATGACAAAGTCCATGAGTGATTTTGCAAAGGCGGTATTGAATTACAAGCGTAACCCGCCAATTGCAAACCCAGTTTTACCTGAAAAAAAACACGGACACTTCCTGCCTGCAGCAATGATTACAGAAGTCGAGGGTGAAGAAGAAAGACACATCAAAACTCAAGCACACATGAAAAAACACGACAAATTAGTTCAAGATTTGATGCGTGAAAAAATACCGGGTTGGTCTTGGAATCAAAACGCATTGACTGGTAAAGAAGGCGATAGAGAAAGAAAACTACTGAAAAAAGCAAGACAAAAAGTAGATGAAAGAATAGGAATATTCAAAATATGCTCAAATGCTTGTAGGTTCTGCTACATCGAACAATACAAAGAAAATCCTTATCCTAATTTCACAGCCCACCGACAAGAAGTGCCGTGGAAGTTCGACCAAGACATCTTCGACGGTTCAAGCTTCAGGACTCTCAAAGGCAAGAAGTTCAATCAGACAAGAGGGATGTTGAACCACAACAAGCGATACTCCGACCTTTACGACCAAGGAATCGCTGTGCAAGCCATCGTAGGCAAGATAGACGACAAGTGGGCAGTCCAAACCTATCGTGTTCCCAAAAAACATAAGATTCGCAGATTGAAGAAAGAGATTGAACTTGACGATGCTAAAGCCCCAAGATGGTACAAAAAGAAGCATCCTGAAACTAAACCTTACGGGTACAGAAAGAGAAAAAAGAGTTCACCCATAATGAAATCAGTAGAATTCGTGGGTGAGGCAATAAACGAAGCAGCCTCTGTTTCGATGCCCTTCATTATTGCCGAAGGAGCATTGAGCGCACTCGGTAATCCTTTAGAGCCCATCAGTCCAACAATCATCTCAATAAGTGGCCCAAGCGGTTCTGGAAAAACAACAGTAGCAAAACACCTTCTCGAAAGAATCCAAGGCTCACAACTCGTATTGTCTTACACTACAAGAGGACAGCGACCTGATGAAGTTGATGGATTCGACAAACACTTCGTAACAAAAGAATCCTTTGAGGAAATGATTGAAGCAGGGCTATTCTCAACACCATCGGGTGCTCCATTGTATCAAAAGCAAAAGAACGGCCACTACTACGGCAGACGCTATGATGAATTAACACAGATCCAATTCCCAATTGTTGATGTATCATTCCCTGGACTCCGAATGTTAAGAAAGGCATTTCCGAATGTCTTCGCAGTTTTCATCAAAACGAACATGTCTGAAAGCCGAAGATTCGAAGTAATGATGCAAAGAGGGGAAATGTCGGAGAAAGAGGCGAAGGAAAGAGTCGTAGCAGGAACTCAAATGATGAAAGACCATGCCAAATACAAGTTCGATGTTGTGGTCGAGAACAGGTTTGGTAAACTAAAGCAGACAGGCGGAATCATTCGTAAAAAATTCCTTGAAACCATAGACAACCCTCCGGGAATCCCTAAACCCGGCAAAGAACTCCCAATGGAGAAAAAGCGTGAGATACGCAAGAGGTGGCTTGAATTAGTGAACATGACTCATACAGAACTCAAAAAGTTCTAT
>MDTG01066184.1_pt1 | contig 42685 bp, 41 predicted proteins | sample 811421 | NCBI WGS metagenome assembly MDTG01 (sample SAMN05326645, study PRJNA326480) | marine metagenome | isolation source: seawater | place: Pacific Ocean: South East | collected 2011 | reverse complement strand
TTTGACCCATCCTGTGAAAGCTGGCTTGCCGGCTATGGCGATAAACGCGTTGCGGAATAAGCGTTGCGGACCCGGGGGCAGTGCCCGGCGCCTCCACCAATTATCCCCCCTCGCCAGCCATCCTTCAGGATCATGGCGCGAGGGGACTTTAGGGGGGCGAAACAGGATCGACGTGCGTAGTAAAGGCAATGGCTTTCGCTCGGTGGGGTACCGCCGATACCGGTCCATTTATAATAGTTGCTAATGACAACTATGCTCCGGTTCGTGCCGCTGCTTAATGCAGTCGTACAACCGACACTTTAAGTCCTAGGTGTTAGCCCACTTAGGCGGGGTTCGGGAGGCGCCTGGCAACAGAAGCCTCCCACTTTCATTCTGGATCCAGAAACCTTGATCTGTTTTCATCCGCAACCAAACACCACTGCCAGTCAGGGTCCCTTCCGGCTTTAACCTTACTCTTACAAATATCGTTCCATGGATTGGAGCCTGCACGCAAACCGGGACAGCATGTAACTCATTCTTGTTCCGGCCAAGTTCCGATTGGCGATTGCCGGCGTCACCATAAAGCCAGTGAAAACGAAAACATTGAAAGTTTGTTTCAAGGCGGTAGATAGAAAGTATCTGATTAAACGCCGTAACTAGCTGGGGCATCTGCACGCCATTTCGACCCGACGACACGCTGATGCGATCTTTTGTTAACGGCATTTCGGCCTTCGTCTTGTGAGGCGACGACCGCTCGCTGACCTTTTGTAAATTGCTCAAGTACAAAGCCGAATAGAGCACGTTAATCATAGTCTACGGCCTACAAGCGCTGCCTAACGCACCTTTACACCTCGGGTCTGGCCACGCTGGCTGTTCCGGGGTAGAACGGGATCATGGATTCAGAACAACTCTGTTATGACATATGGATTGAAGAGGCGCTGCGCCGCGTCATTGAGCGTGCGCTGGCCTTGGCGACGGAGCACGGTCTGCCCGGTGATCATCATTTCTACATCACCTTCAAGACTGGTGACGACGGTGTCGAGATCCCGTCCTATCTGCGGGCCGAGCATCCGGATGAGATGACCATTGTCATCCAACACCAGTTTGAGAACCTGATTGTCGACTCAGAGGGTTTCGCCGTCACCCTGCGGTTTAATAGCAAGCCGGAGCAACTGGTGATCCCCTACGCCGCCATCACCTCCTTCGCCGATCCGTCGGTGAATTTTGGCTTGCAGCTAAAAACTATCTCCATGGATGACGAAGACCTGCCTAAACTGGGCGGCGACACAGAAGGGGATTATTATGAGGCGATTGAGGAACAAGCCGTGACGGACGACAACGACGATGACAATCAAACAAAGACCGGCGAAGTCATCGCCCTCGACGCTTTCCGCAATAAGCAGTCCTGACTCTCGGCGCGGCGCGGCCAGACGATACACTTCCGAACACGCTCCCTGAAGATCAGAGAGGATGTCATGACCGGCTACGATCACCACACCATGTTTCCGCTCGGCCTAGATAAGACGGCTTATCGGAAGCTCGACATCGACGGCGGGATCGGCAAAACTACCATGAATGACGAAGAGATCCTGACCATTGATCCGACCGTTATCACCGAGCTCGCGGCGGAGGCCTTCAAGGACATCAACCATCTCTTGCGCCCCGCGCACCTAGTGCAGCTAAAGAGAATCCTTCAGGATCCAGAAGCCTCTGACAATGACCGGTTCGTCGCTCTGGACCTCCTAAAGAACGCCAATATCGCGGCCGGCGGGGTGCTGCCCATGTGCCAAGACACGGGGACCGCCATCGTAATGGGCAAGAAGGGTCAGCGCGTTTGGACCGGCGGCGGCGACGAAGCGGCACTGGCCGAAGGCGCCATGAGAGCCTATGATGAGAACAACCTTCGCTATTCTCAGGTGGCGCCCGTGGATATGTTTCAGGAGGTCAACACCGGCAACAATATGCCTGCCCAAATCGATATCTATGCCACCGAAGGCGACGAATATTCCTTCTTGTTCATCGCCAAGGGTGGCGGATCGGCAAACAAGACATTCCTCTATCAGCAGACTAAGGCACTATTAAATCCGGACAGCCTCGTCAAATTCCTCGACGAGAAGCTCCGCACGCTGGGCACAGCGGCTTGCCCGCCCTATCACCTGGCCGTGGTCATCGGTGGCATGTCGGCGGAAATGAACCTTAAAACGGTAAAGTTGGCGTCCACCAAATACCTGGACGGTCTTCCGACCCAGGGGAACCACTACGGCCAAGCCTTCCGCGACACAGAATGGGAAGAGAATATCTTGCAAATGACCCGCAACATGGGCATCGGTGCTCAGTTCGGTGGCAAGTACTTCTGTCATGACGTCCGGGTTATCCGTCTGCCGCGCCACGGCGCATCGTGTCCCGTCGGTCTTGGGGTGTCCTGCTCGGCCGACCGTCAAATCAAAGGCAAGATAAACAAGAACGGCGTGTTCCTGGAGCAACTAGAAACCAATCCGGCCCAATACCTGCCGGACGTCACTGGCGATTCCTTAGGTGGCGATGTTGTCTCAGTGGATCTCAATCGGCCCATGTCGGAGATCCTGGCCCAGTTGACGGAATGTCCGGTGAAGACGCGGCTAAGCCTCAACGGTCCGCTGATCGTCGCCCGTGACATCGCCCACGCAAAACTAAAGGAACGCCTGGATGTAGGCGGTAGCCTGCCCCAATACTTCAAGAACCACGGCATCTATTACGCCGGCCCCGCGAAGACGCCGAAAGGCTTCGCCTCCGGCTCCTTCGGACCAACCACGGCCGGGCGCATGGACGCCTATGTGGAACAATTCCAGGCCGCCGGCGGCTCAATGGTAATGCTAGCCAAGGGCAACCGCTCCAAGGCCGTCACCGACGCCTGCCAGCAACACGGGGGCTTCTATCTTGGATCCATCGGCGGTCCGGCGGCGCGCCTCGCCCAAGACTGCATCAAGCATGTAGAGGTGTTGGAATTCGAGGAACTTGGCATGGAAGCTATATGGAAGATCGAAGTCGAGGACTTCCCTGCCTTTGTCGTCGTCGATGACAAAGGCAACGACTTCTTCGCCAAGTTCATGGGGTGAACATGGAACGAATTACTTTGATCACCGGCGGAAGCCGGGGAATTGGCGCAGCGGCAGCCAAGCTCTGTGCCGAGGCGGGACACGCTGTTGCCGTGAACTACGTAACCAACGCGGACAAGGCCGAAGCCGTCGCGGCCACCATCCGCGACGCCGGCGGCATTGCCATGACCGTGCAGGCGGACACTGCCGACGAGGCCCAGGTCGAACGTATGTTCGATGCTGTCGCGTCAAAACTGGGTCTGATCTCGGGGCTCGTTAACAACGCAGGCGTTCACGGTCCGCGCGGACGTCTTGAAGAACTCACCAATAACGAAATTCAAACAGTCTTGAAGACCAATGTGCTGGGCTGTTTCCTCTGCGCCCGTGCGGCTGTAAAACGCATGTCGACGAAGCACGGCGGTGGCGGTGGTGCCATCGTCAATGTCTCGTCTGGATCCGCGCACCTGGGTGCACCGAACGACGGCATCCTCTACGCAGCATCGAAGGGCGCGGTAAACAGCCTCACCATCGGACTTTCACAAGAAGTCGCTCGCGAGGGCATTCGGGTCAACACGGTAGCCCCGGGCCTCACGGAGACCGATATGCCGTCTAAGGAAGCGCTAGAGCGCATGGGGCCGCAGCTTCCTTCAGGACGGGTTGGCCAACCGGAAGAAATTGGCGAAGCCATCGTCTGGCTGCTTTCCGACGCTGCCTCCTACGTTAACGGCGCAAACCTGAGGGTCAGCGGCGGACGAATCTAAGATGTTGAATTTTCTGTTCGACGGCCCGAACGGCGCGGCCACCACCATCGCACTCGCACACGGCGCAGGGGCACCCCAAGACTCCGAGTTCATGCAGGTTTTTGCCGAGGGGCTAGCCGCCACGGGGTTTCGCGTTGCCCGGTTCGAGTTCCCTTACATGGTGGAGCGTCGGGAAACCGGTAAGAAGAAGCCACCTAATCGGCTGCCACAGCTGATCGAAACCTGGCATGCCGTAATCGCTAAATTGGGTTCGGACAGGCTTATTATTGGCGGGAAATCCATGGGCGGTCGGGTCGCATCGCTGGTTGCCGACGACTTCCAAATCAAAGGTCTGGTTTGTCTGGGCTATCCGTTCCACGCTCTCGGTAAGGAACCGGGGCCGAACCGGTTGGAGCACTTGGAAGCATTGAAAACGCCTACCTTGATTTGCCAGGGGACACGCGACGCGCTCGGCACTCGCGACGAGATTGCTGAGTATCGTCTCAGTGCCAACATTCAGCTGCATTGGCTAGAAGACGGCGACCACAGTTTTAAACCGCGCAAGGCCTCGGGCCTAACCGAGGGTGAAAGCTGGCAAAATGCAATCGACGCGATCGGCGCCTTCATTAAGGGACTCTGAGATCATGCGCATGGATCACACGACACTTCAGACCAACCAACTGGAGGAAACCAAAAATTTCTTCTGTGAAGTTCTGGAGCTCCATGCAGGAGATCGCCCACCTTTCGACTTTCCCGGCTATTGGCTCTACAATCAGATCGATGAACATCCGATCATCCATCTCATCGGTACAGAGGAAAAGGTGGGTAACGACACAGGCGCCCTCCATCACCTAGCATACCTAGGCGACCCGGACAGCTATGACGAGTTCGACACCCGCATCAGCGCCATGGACTGCGTTCAGGATCGTCGCGTGGTGCCGGGAAGCGGCATCCGCCAGATCTTCGTCACCGGTCCGCATAACATATTTGTAGAGCTGAATTTCCCGGAAGCGACCTGAATCGGCAGCTACCCTCCTAGACCGGCCTATCTCCCTCTATAGTGACACGCTGCATGATGCGTCGGGCGTTTGGAAAATCACTAATAGCATAATGCATGGTGCAGCGGTTATCCCACATAGCCACTGAGCCGTTTCGCCATTGGAACCGGCAGGTGAATTCGGGTCGGGTCGCATGAGCTACGAGATAATCAAACAAAGGCCGCGATTCCTTGGGCGTCATCTCAGCGAAGCGCACGAAATGCAAATCGCTTAAATAAAGCCCCTTACGGCCCGTTTCAGGATGTGTGCGCACCACCGGATGGATAACTTCACTTGTCACCGCCTGGCTAACCTCCATGGCCTTGGCCACGCCGTCCGTAAACCGCTGTGAGCCCTTCCCATAGGAATTGGCGTTCGTGTTTACGACCTTAAGGTCCGACAGCATAGTCTTCATGCCATCGGACAGGGCTTCATAAGCAGCGACTTGGCTCAGAAACATGGTGTCGCCACCCGCGTCTGGCACGTCCAGACCATACAAGATGGTCGCCATGGCAGGATGCTCCGCATAGGCCAGATCCGTATGCCAACTGTTGCCAAAATGGTGTTTATCCTCTGGTTCCTTAACAATCAGGAAAACATCCGGATGGCCATCCATTCCGGTTACGTAAGGGTGCCGGTTTAACGGACCAAAGCGGCGCGCAAATGTAGTTTGGCTCTCAGGCGACAAATCTTGATCGCGGAAAAAGATGACGCCATGCTTAAGCAACGCGCTCCGAATGTCCTTGATCACCTGATCGCTGACTTGGTTAAGGTCAACACCTGTAATTTCAGCGCCCAGGGAGCCCGCCACAGGAGAGACATGCATGTTCCCCGCCATCAAATAACACTCCGTTTGTTCGTCGGCGCACTCATTAGCTTAGCGCTATCCCAACTGGCGCCATCGGTGGCGCCGCAGGCTGGAACCCGATCATTTTCTCTGGACACGTGTCCACTCCTATTTCACTCGCGTGAACTTTGGCACACTTTAGCCAGATCAAAAAGCCTCCTCAAAGCCGTTTAAGGAGGGCTTCCCGATGGAAAATGTAAAGCCCCGCGGTGCTGATAAACACGGCCCCGATCACGGTGGGCCAACTGGGCCAAATGCTCCAGATGACCAGATCGAAACAAATACCCCAGATGATTGCGGTGTAGTTGAAGGGGCTAACCACAGAAGCCTCGGCGACCTTTAGCGCGAAGGTCATTAGATACTGGCCAAGTGCCCCCAGCACACCTGCCGCCACAAACAACTTTATAGTTTCTATAGGCGTTGTGATCCAAACCCAGGGCATGAACATCGCCGCGATCACTGTACCGGCCGCCATATAATAGAAAACGATAGTGTAGGGGCTTTCAGTTGACCCCAGGCTTCGCATCAGCAGGATGGTCGACGCCCAACACAAGGTCGCGAACACTGTCGCCAGGGAGGCTAGGTCAATCGTGCCTGAGGGATCAAGAGCAATTACAACACCTAAAAACCCAACGATAATCGCGCTCCACCGCCGCCAGCCAACATTCTCATTTAAGCAAACCACGGCTAGAAGGGTCGCAAACAGCGGCACGGCCTGGCTGATAACCATGACGTCGGCCAAGGGCAGCCGAGCGAAGGCATAAAAGAACCCGGCGTTCCCCAACACGCCACCCAAGGCCCGGGCAGCATGTCCCCACGGCCGCTTGGTTCTCAGGATACCGATCCCGCCCGCCCTCAGAATGAAAGGCACAATAATCATTGTCGCAATGAAGTTGCGGATAAACGTCACCTGCATGGGATGAAAATCGGGCCCGATGTGCTTGACGAAAACATTCATCGTCGAGAGCACGCCAATCGCAGCCACCATCATCAAAATGCCGAGCGCCGGGTTATCCCGTCGCCCAACGGCATGCGTGGATAAATCGTTAGCCATGGAGCCGGAATCTTAGGCTGTTCTTCGCCCTCGTCAATGGCGGTTACAAGCGCTTCAGTGCACAATGTGACGGGCTGAATTCAATGGCCGACTTCAACTGTTGCTTGTCGAATATATTTCACGAATGGTTCGTCCAATGTTTCCGGTGCCGCCTGGGCCGCACAGAAAAGTCTTAAGCCAATAAAAAGCCATGATCACAGGCAAGTGCCAATGCGACGAACTTTATATAATTCCCCTCGCCTGCAAATCCGCGATCTCCGTATCAGAAAGCTCGAGTTCACCGCCGTAGATCGCTTTGTTGGCATCGCCAAGGCTGGGCCCCAGGGATCGGATATCACCCGGCGTAAGTGATAACTTCGGCAGCACGCCAGGAACAGGCACGTCGCCGATACCGGGGACCGGCACGGTGACGATATTCTCCCGAGCCTTGAAATGCGGATCGGCAAAAATATCGGCAATAGAATTAATGGGACCGGATGGCACCTCATGATCTATGCAGCGTCGCATGATCTCATCGCGATCGAGTGAGCGGGTCCAAGCCTCCACCTCGGGGATCACCTTATCCCTATTTGCCAGTCGCACCGACTGATCACCATAGGCCTCTTGGAGATCAGGGCGGTCCATTGCAGCGCACAGGCGCCCAAACATCTTGTCGGTGGTGCATGCAATGGCCATGTATTTGCCGTCACCCGTTGGGAAATGTCCGTGGGGGCAAGCGTTTACAGTTCCTGTGCCCTCGGGCTCGCGAACGTGACCCTCAAAAGCGTACCGCGGCGCGATCTCATCAAGCACCCGAAACACCGACTCATACAGAGCCATATCGATAACTTGCCCCTCGCCTGTGGCGTCGCGATGACGCAGCGCCATCATGATGCCGATCGCGCCATACATGCCGGACATATAGTCTCCAAGTGACGTGGACCCCGGCGTCACTGGGATCTCGCCAGACAGTCCAGAAAGATAGGTGAGGCCACCCACCGCGTGGCCAATCCGCGCAAATCCGGGGCGATCACGATAAGGCCCGTTCTGGCCGTAACCAGAGATACGCATCATCACTAGGCCAGGATTAATTTCGCTCAATACATCCCAACCCAACCCCCACTTTTCCAGGGTTCCCGGCCGAAAGTTTTCACAAACAACATCCGCATCCGCAACCAAACGCTTGAACAGGCCCGAACCTTCCGGATCGCGGAGATTGAGTGTGATGGATCGCTTGTTGCGGGCTTCAGTCAGCCAAGACAACGACATGCCTGGCTGGTTTGTAGCCGTGCCGAAATGACGCCATGGATCTCCCCCCTTCGGGTTTTCCACTTTGATCACCTCGGCACCAAACTCTCCTAGAATAGACGCCGCATAAGGCGCCGCAATAAATGTCGCCGCGTCTAGCACTCGAACACCGTTCAGAGCCGGTTTGATATCTGTGTTTTCCATGACTCTATTTTTAAACTGAGGCAGCTTGCAGGTCACTCTTCATTTGAAACCTAGAGCTAGCCGCGAGCATCGCCGTGCACGTAGGCGCGAATCATACGCACATATATGAGTCGGGAGAGGAACTCGCGCACATGAGCAACGGCCACATCGGGCGAAAATGCAAGCCTCACAGGATCAGGTGTGACATTACAACCCAGGCTCTCGAAACACATCAGAGCCCTGCGCATGTGAAAGTGATCGGTTACAACGATAGCCTTACGCCAGCCCTTTTCGCCCATGACACGACAGCATTCCCTGGCGTTCTCAAAAGTCCGTGTTGAGATCTCCTCGCGATGAAGCGATGCCGCCGTGACACCAGCATCGGCGGCCACCTTGGCCATGATCTCAGCCTCTGGCACCGCGCCTTGGGTAACGCCGCCGCTCATCAAGACATTCGGTGCACGCCCAGCGACGTACAATTTGACGCCATGGGTGACACGGCGTTCGATGGCAGGTCCCGGCAATCCACCAGACAAGGGCTTAGCACCGAGTATAATGATGACGTCATAGGGCGCGGACACAAACTCAGTCCGCGAATGCGGCCTCGGCCTGCATGGCCAATCCGCCGTCGGCATCGGCAGCCCAGAGTTGCGCCGTATTGCCATCGTCAGCCAGCCGACCGTTGACCGTGAACGGCGCAATATGGAACAGCGGGCTCATGGCCCGATAGTCAAATCGAACCAACTGCCGTTCGGGCCGTTCGCGCCTACAGAGATCCATCAACAGCGTTGCAATCAGTGGCCCGTGGACGATCAAACCAGGATATCCTTCTTCTTCTGTCACGTATTCCAGGTCATAGTGAATTCGGTGGCCGTTGAAGGTTAGCGCCGAGTATCGGAACAGCAAAACCGGATTGGGCTCGATAGTACGTGACCAATCTGCATCTGTTGGCGCAGCCTTGGCGGGTGGCGGCAACACATCTGGGTCAGATGCCCCTCGATAAACAATGTCGTGTTCTTCCTCAACGCATACACCATCGGGGCCAGCGATAGCATGTTTGACCAACACAAAAACCAGATCCCCCGATTTTCCAGACTTGTGATTGACCTCGGCAATTGTCGACGTACGGGTAATCGAGTCACCAACCCGCAGTGCCCCAGGCCATCGCATTCGGCCTCCCGCCCACATTCGCCGCGGAAGGTCGACGGGTGGGAGGAAACCGCCCCGTTTTGCGTGGCCATCGGGCCCAATTTCAGAGGCCTTGGGACGGGGCGTGAAATAGACCCAGTGTCCTGCTGGTGGCACCAAATCACCGGGTTGCGGACTCAACTCATCGCGATCCAAGGTGGCTGCCAGGCTGGCTAATTGGCCGCCGTGGAGAATATCCGTGGCGATCTCTGACTTGCCGACCCAGGTACGCAGATAATCAATATCGACGGTCATTAGATCTCCCTAAAACGAACGTGGCATGCCCAGCACATGCTCCGCAATATAGCTGAGGATCAAGTTCGTAGATACAGGAGCGATTTGATAGAGCCGCGCTTCCCTAAACTTCCGCTCGACATCGTATTCCTCAGCGAAGGCGAAACCACCGTGGGTCTGCATGCAGCTCTCCGCCGCCGCCCAGGCCGCCTCGGAACCCAGCATCTTGCACATATTAGCTTCCTCACCGCAGGGCTCACCGGCATCAAAGAGATCGGCGGCGCGTTCCACCATGAGCTTAGCAGCGCTCATTTGAGCATAGGCGCGGGCGATGGGGAACTGAATACCCTGGTTCTGACCGATGGGGCGGTCAAACACCGTGCGCTCGCATGCGTACGTGCTGGCCTTATCAATAAACCAGCGCGCATCACCTATGGTCTCAGAGCCAATAAGGATACGTTCTGCGTTCATGCCATCCAGAATGTAGCGAAACCCCTTTCCCTCCTCACCAACCAGCGTGTCGGCGGGAATGCGCATGTCATCGAAGAAGACCTCCGTCGTCGCATGGTTGATCATGGCGCGGATAGGCTTAATCTCCAGCCCCTTTCCCTTTAGTTCCCGGATATCGATAAGGAATACAGACATACCGTCGTGCGGACGTTCTCCCTCATCCCGAGCCGCCGTGCGGGCAAGTAATAGCATGAAATCGGAATGCTCGATTCGCGATGTCCATACTTTCTGGCCGTTCACCACATAATCGTCACCGTCCCGGACAGCCGTCGTGCGGATCCGGCTGGTATCGGTACCCGACGTGGGCTCCGTGACCCCAAAGGCCTGGAGGCGCAGCTCACCGGAGGCTATGCCTGGCAACAACATGCGCTTTTGGTCTTCCGTGCCGTGACGCAGTACCGTGCCCATGGTGTACATCTGGGCATGACAGGCCCCGCCATTGCATCCGGTAGCCTGGATCTCCTCCAGTATGGCCGCGCCCTCGGAAACGCCGAGACCCGATCCCCCGTATTCCTCCGGGATCAGACAGGCCAGAAAGCCCGATTGAGTCAGTTCTTGAACAAATTCCGTCGGATAGGCCCGATCACGATCTTTCTCTCGCCAGTATTCACCGGGGAAACCCTCACATAGTTGGCGAACCGCGTCGCGAATGTCCTGATGGCGCATGTCCATGCTCTACTCCCTTCAAATCGAGAAAAATCTTAACGAAACACTGCGAAAGAGAAAACCAAACCAACGCTCCTATTTCACGGATTGAACTAGAACTGTGGACGTGCGCAACCGTGAGAGCTCTATGATAAAGTCACCACCTGACAATGCGCTGTTCACAGTTTGTCTGTTCGGAATTGGTCACTATAAGCATTTATTTCAAGCGCTTTCGCGCTAAAGTAAAAGTACGTGCGAACACTATCGCTAGACAACATTCATGATGTGAGGCCCAGGGCCCCATCCTACCTACCAGCCCGCGCACTCAGACTAATAGCCTTAGTACCAACGCTAAAAAAGTCAGCATAGATCAAATGCTCGGAACTGCTATTTGTGGGGAAAATTTGATTTCACCCGTTGATCTAGAGGTGAGCTTGTAGCCTCATAAAACCCTAATACATTTGTCTGAGCCTCATATAACAAAGTGAAAGTCTCAGTTGCCGAACGCATTGATACCCGTTTGGGCACGTCCCAGGATCAGCGTATGGATATCATATGAGCCCTCGAGGGTATTAATAACCTCCATATTCAGCATATGGCGAATAATATGGTATTCGTCGGAAATGCCGTTGCCACCATGCATATCCCGGGCCTGTCGGGCAACCTCTAGCGCCTTTTGCGTGTTGTTGCGCTTGACCAAAGAAATCATCTCCGGTGTAGCACGGCCCTCTTCCTGGAGGCGGCTAACACGAAGCGCGCCTTGCAAGCCCAAGGCTATATCTGTCTGCATGTCCGCAAGTTTCTTCTGGATTAATTGGTTCGCCGCTAAGGGACGACCAAATTGTTCCCGGTCTATGACGTATTGGCGCGCCGCATGCCAGCAGAACTCCGCCGCGCCCATGGCGCCCCAGCTGATACCGAAACGCGCCCGGCTCAGGCAAGACAAGGCTGCGCCTAGCCCCTTGACCTCCGTCAGGCGATTCTCTTCAGAAACAAACACGTTGTCCATGACCACTTCGCCCGTGGACGACGCCCGCGCACCGAATTTGCCCTCGATTTTTGGAGTTTGAAGGCCCTCCATGCCGCGCTCCAGAATGAAGCCGCCAAATTTTTCATCGTCATCCTTGGCCCAGATCACCAAAACATCCGCCAGCGGTGAATTGGTGATCCAGATCTTGTTACCCGTTAGCCGATACCCGTTCCCGTCTTTCTTAGCGCGGGCCTTCATGCCGGACGGATCGGACCCGTGATCCGGCTCAGTTAGACCAAAACACCCGATGTGCTCGCCGGTCGCCATTTTCGGAAGAAATCTTTGTTTCTGTTCCTCCGAGCCGTAACCGTGGATAGCACCCATGGCTAAGCCCGATTGAACGCCCACGGCAGAGCGGAACGCAGTGTCGATACGTTCCAGCTCTCGACACAGCAGACCGTAGGCTACATGGCCTAGCCCCGGACAACCGTAACCCTCCAGGACACCGCCGAGGAAACCCAGCTCACCAAACTCCTGCATGAGGTCGCGATCAAAGTCCTCATGGCGGTTCCATTCCAGGATCACCGGCATCAGACGATCCTCGCCAAAGCGCCGAGCCATGTCGCGGACCATCCGCTCTTCTTCCGTGAGTTGATCGTCAAGGAGTAACGGATCGTCCCAGGCAAAGGTGGATTTACCGTCAGCCATGATTACACCCTTTCCAGTACCATGGCGATGCCCTGGCCGATCCCGATGCACATAGAGATTAGGGCGTAGCGGCCGCCCGTCCGATGCAGTTGGCGAGTCGCGGTGAGGGCAATACGTGTCCCAGATGCCCCCAGGGGATGGCCGATGGCAATGGCTCCGCCGTTCGGATTGATGCGTGAATCATCAAAGGCCATGTCGAGGCCCTTCATACACGACAACACCTGAGCAGCGAAGGCCTCGTTAATTTCCACCACATCCATGTCGGCCAAGGTGAGACCGGCGCGGTCGAGCGCCTTCTGAGCTGCGGGAACGGGGCCGTAGCCCATGATCCGGGGCTCAACACCGGCGACACCCGTGGATAGTATGCGGGCCATAGGTTGTGCGCCTGCCTGCTCGCCTTTTTCTAGGCTGGCGACGATCACCGCAGCCGCACCGTCGTTGATACCGGATGCGTTCCCTGCCGTGGTCACGCCGTCTGCAAACAAGGTCCGCATTCCGCTCAACGTCTCCACGTTTGTTCCGGGCCGCGGATGCTCGTCTTCGCTGACGTCCACGTCCGGTTTCTTTCGTCCACTCGGTACCGTGATGGTCATAAGTTCTTCATCGTAAAAGCCTTCGGCCTTGGCTGCGGCGTACCTGGATTGGCTGCCGGCGGCGAAATTATCCACCTCCTCACGACTCAGCTGAAACTCGCGGGCCAGGTTATCAGCGGTCTCAGGCATGGTATCGGCACCGAACGCGTTCTCAATCTTCGGGTTTGGAAACCGCGCGCCGAGCGAACTTTCGAAACTCGGGAAAGATTTTGCAAAAGCGGTCTCTGCCTTACCAACTACAAATGGTGCACGGGTCATACTTTCTACGCCTCCGGCAACAAACAGATCACCCTCTCCGCAGGTGATGGCATGAGCCGCTGACATAATGGCATTCATTCCTGACCCGCAGTTCCGTTGCACAACGCTGCCCGGGATCTCGATTGGCAGGCCAGCCAATAGGGCCGCATGGCGCGCGACGCAGCGGCTGTCCTCACCCGCCTGGTTGCCGCATCCGATGTTGACGTCGTCGATGTCGGCGGCGTCAAAGGCTGAATGGTCGACCACTTCCTTGATCACCACGCCCATCATGTCGTCCGGTCGGACTTTCGAAAGGGCGCCGGCGTTTCGCCCAAAGGGCGTTCGGACCCCGTTGTAAATGTATGCATTCAGCATGATCTCGTTCCTCTCTTGAGATTTTGTCTAGGCTTCCGGCGTGGTCAGCGAAATACCCAATTCGGCACGGCGTCGAAGCCACGGCACCGGCCGGTAACGGGGATCGCCAGTCAGCCGGTGAATATTATTGAGAATTTTCAACACCGTCGCGGCACCAATAGAATCGCCAAAGGCCAGCGGCCCCATGGGATAGTTCAGCGCCAGAACAACCGCCATGTCGATATCCTCAGGAGTCGCCGTCCGAGCCTGGGCCACCGAGCAACCGATGTTGCAGATAGCAGCTACGGCGCGCTGGGCGATGAACCCGGGCGTGTCACCAATGACTGTGGCCGGTACGTCGCCCCCGCCCAGCAGGCCATGCGCCGCATCTGCCACGTCGGCGCGGCTCACCGCGGTCTTCATGAGCGTACGGCGCTTCTCCAGGCCGAAGAGCGTATCAACGGCGACCGTGCGTTCCGCATCCAAGCCTTCGACCACGGCGCAGTCTGTTGCGTCGCCACCGACGGGCGTAACCAAGATGAGGGCGTCGTCGCTAGGCATATCGTCGCTTTCTAACGTCGCCCCGGCGTCATGCACGATGGCCGCCAATTTTTCATGGGCTTCCGGCTCTTCCTTGCTGACCCAGACGGGCCGGCCGTCGAAGTCCGGCGCCGGCGCTTCGTCAGCAACCTGCGCCTTGCCGTCTTCATACAGATAGAACCCTTGACCCACCTTGCGGCCTAGGAGCCCCGCGTCCAATTGCATCTGCATGAGCGTCGCGGGCCGGAACCGGGGTTCGTGGTAGAACTGTTCATAGATGAGATTTGTCGCCGGATGGGTCACGTCCACGGCGGTCAGGTCCATTAACTCAAAGGGCCCCATGCGAAAACCCACAGCGTCGCGGCAGATGCGGTCGATGTCCGCATAACCGGCCACACCGTCAGACGCGATGTGCGCGCATTCGATATTGTAGCCGCGCCCCACCTGATTGACGAGAAATCCTGGCGCATCTCTCACATGTACCGGCGTACGGGTCATTCGCTTGCCGAGATCCATGAGCACTCCAGCAACGTGCGGTGCAGTACGAACCCCGTCGATCACCTCGACCAGCTTCATGAGCGGCACGGGATTGAAGAAATGCATCCCGGCGACACGTTCAGGCCGCACGCAAGCCGCCGCAATGGTGGTTACCGACAGGGACGAGGTATTCGAGGCGATGATCGTGTCATCGCTGACGGCGGCCTCGATCTCTCGGAAGACAACATTCTTAATTTCAAGGCTCTCGACCACTGCCTCGATGACAATCTGGCAATGTGCGAAGCCGACCAGCGAATCCACCACCTTGATATTCGCGATGGCAGCTTGGGCATCTTCTTCGGCCATACGGCCCTTTTCCACATTGCGGTTCAGCATGTTGCCAACGAAGTCGACCGCTTCTTTGGCCGCGTCTGCGTTGGTGTCGAACAACAACACCTTGCAGCCGCCGGCAGCGGCGACCTGCACGATACCGCGCCCCATGGCGCCGGCGCCGGCGACGCCGAGGATCAGATCGTCGCTATTCGCATCGATAGTCATGTAACAATTCCCTTACTTGCCTTTGTATTCGGGCCGGCGCTTCTCGATGAAGGCCTGCATCCCCTCTTTTTGATCCTCCGACGAGAACAAAATCTCAAATGCCTTGCGCTCCAAAAGCAGGCCGGTCTCCAAAGATGCATCCATGCCCGCATTAACCACTTCCTTGGTCAGCTTCACCGCAAGCGGCGGCATTCGAGTGATTGTGCGAGCGACCTCCAAGGCGCGGGTTTCCACTTCTACATCAGGCACTACTTCGCTCACCAGACCCATTTCCAGCGCTTCGGCAGCGCTGACAAAATCCGCCGTCAACAGCATCATGTTGGCGCGGTATTTACCCACGGTTCGGACCAGTCGCTGGGTGCCTCCGGCGCCAGGAATAATCCCCACGCGGATTTCCGGCTGACCGAATTGTGCACCTTCGCCGGCGATGATGATGTCTGTCGACATGGCAATCTCACAGCCACCGCCCAGGGCAAATCCGTTAATTGCCGAAATTATCGGCTTCGGACACGCTGAAATGGCACGGTTCATACGGCGCGCATCGAACAAGCTCCAATCGATCGTTCCCCGGCTCGCCATTTCCTTCAGGTCGGCGCCAGCAATAAAGACTTTTTCGTTGCCGGTGATGATGATAACGCGGATGTCGTCATCTAGGCTCAAAGCCTCGAAATGATCGCTCAGTTCTTCGCGAACGGCCGTGCTCAGTGCATTCATTGCGTCTGGGCGGTTCATGCGTAACAGCGCAATGTGATCTTCCGGTCGTTCCAACAGGACCAAGGACATGGTCATCTCCTCCCATTCGTTGATATCATCAGCCAGTCTACCGCCAGGGTCCCATCCGGTCCGGCGAACACCGGGTTGAGATCCAATTCGACCACATCCGGGTTTTTGACCGCGAAATCAGATAGGGCGCACAGGGTATCGATTAACGCGCGTTTATCAACCGCCGGTTGACCGCGAACACCGTCCAGGACGGCCTTCCCTATTAACTGGTCAAACATCAGTTTCGCGTCATCACAACTGAGCGGCGCCTGAGCGAAGACGACATCTTTCAAGACCTCAACAAAGATGCCGCCCAGCCCCACCATGAGGACAGGCCCAAAAGCTGGATCATGGCGGAAACCAAGAACCAGCTCGGTCCGCGTCGGTGCCATGGCCTGTACCAACAAACCGTCGATCCTTGCCTCGGGCGCCCGGGTCACGGCATTTTGGATAATGGTTTTTGCCGAGACCCGCACGGCATCGGCATCACTAAGCCCCAGCTCCACACCGCCAATATCCATCTTGTGGGGGATGTTCGGTGATTCTATCTTCACGGTGACGGGAAACCCAATGCCTTCGGCCGCAGCAACTGCGGCCTCTGCATCGGCCGCAAACGCACAATCGACCAACGGCAAACCTGACGCCTTTAACCGTTGCCAAGCTTCCACAGACGGCACAGGCCCAACATCATTGGGCACCGGTGTCGTTTTTGGAAAGGCCGGCGACGGCACGGCAGTAATCCTTTGACGGGCTTCACCAAACGCCACCAGCCCAGCCGCTGCATCGACGACCCGCTCGGTACCATCGATGACACAAATGCCAGCGTCGCGGAGCGCCGTAAGGGCCTGTTCAGGCGCCTCTAGCCAACACACCAAGAACGGTTTGGTCGCGTGCGCCTTAATTTCTTTAAATACATCAACCAGTAGGTTCGCGTAGCCGTGCATTAACTGCAGCCAAACAATGCCCATGTGTACTTCAGGATCGGCCAATACCAAGCGGACGCTCTCCGTCATGATTTTGGGCTCTGCTAGGAACTGCCCGGTGATATCCACTGGGTTTCCCGTGGCGCCAAAATCTGGGATCACGTTCAGCAACTTTTTCTTTGTGACCCCGCCAAGTTTCGGCACCGTCAGCCCCAATTCCTCGGCGCGATCCGCCATCAGCACACCGGCACCGCCGGATTGGGTGACAATCGCAATGCCGTTGCCTTCAGGAACGTCGCTGTGCACGAAAGCTGATACCAGATCGAGCATGTGCGCTTCGTTCCGAGCCCGGATCACGCCGCGCTGGCGAGCAACACCTTCAAACACCGCATCCTCGCCGGCCATGGAGCCCGTGTGCGATGCCGCTGCCCGTGCACCGGCGGCCTTGCGGCCCACCTTCACGGCAATCAGCGGCTTCCCCATACGCACTGACTTGTCGGCCAGGGCTACCAGTTGATCGCCCTCCCGCAGACCTTCTAAGTAAGCCGACGCGACACGAATGCGGTCATCTTCCAGGGTGTGGTCAAGGGCCTCCATCAGCGTAATGTCCGCCTGGTTCCCTGTATTCACGAAATAACCGATGCCTAGACCCCGACTACGCGCCAGGGCCGCTATTCCGGTGCCGAACGCTCCTGACTGGCTGGCGAAGGCAACAGGGCCGGGCTCGGGAGGCAAATCGGCGTATTGGCTGAAGGTCGCGGGCATATTAATGAACGAATTAATAACGCCAAGGTTGTTGGGCCCACAAAGGCGAATGCCATGGGTCATAGCGGTCTCTAGGAGTTCGGCTTCGCGCGCGCGACCTGCCTCACCCATTTCGCCAAACCCAGAGCTGAAAAGCACCGCCACCTTGGTGCCCTTGTCACCCAAGTCCGCCACGGCCTGGATTGCGCGGGCTGCCGCGACCACGACAACCGCCAGATCCGGCGGTTCCGGCAAAGATGCGATATCCGGGTAGCAGGTGAGACCGCTGATCTCAGTATACTTGGGGTTGACCGGATAAATGGCCCCCGCATAGCCGTCACGCTGCATGAAGTGTTGGGGCCGGCCGTTAAGTTTATTGGCGTCCGGCGACGCACCGATGATGGCCACGGAACGCGGGTTTAGAAGGGCTTCAATGGCGTCTGACATCAGGGAACGGCCTCAATTAATAAGAAGTTTTGCATTGCAAAACAGTGTTTTGAAATTTGACGGCCGATATTCTCGTGTGTCAAAGTTTGTTGTCAAGGGCGCGCGGTTGTGCACCGTGAAACGTGGATCATATCGGTATGGGATTTCGCAAGAACACGCCATTAGCTCTGGCGGGCAAAGGCGCCACAGACCGCCAATTTGTGAGGGCTCTGGCGCGCGGTTTAGATATTCTGAAAACCTTTCAGGCGGTTGATCGCGGCCTCAGCAACGCCGAACTGGCGGCGCGAACCGGCTTTCCTAAGCCAACCGTATCGCGCTTGACGTTTACGTTGATGTCGTTGGGATACCTGCATTTGGACAAAACCACAGGGCGCTACGCCTTGCATCCCCATATTCTATCGCTGGGATTTCCCGTGCTTCGCCAGCTCTCTATCCGCGAGGTCGCCCGGCCACTGATGGAAGATCTGGCCAACGGCTGCGCCGCCGCGGTGGCCATGGCGGTCCGTGACGGCGTCAACATGATCGTCATCGAACGGGCCCGTCATCCGACCATGACCCGGGTGCCATTGGATATCGGGGTCGGTCGGGAATTGGCGACAACAGCTGTTGGTCGGGCTCATCTGGCCGGTCTGAGCGTTCCAGAACGCGCCGACCTTCAGACCGATCTTGAGGCGCATTACGGTCTTCGCTGGCCCGCCATTAACGAGCAGATCGAGAACACCCTGAATCATTTCAGGCGCCATAGGTTCACCGTTTCAGCCGGCGACTGGGACCCGGATTACAACGCAGTCGGCGTACCGCTTCGGATGCGTGATGGCACCTGCCTCGCCTTTAATTGCGGCGGCTCCAGCAATCTAATCACCACCGACGCATTGCCGGTGCTCGGGGGGAAACTGGTGACCATGGTCGAGGACCTGGCCCGCGCACAAGACCTAAACCCACCCGGAACATAGCAAAGGGCCCACCACATGAGATCTATAGTATGTGAAGACTGGGGCGGACCAGAAAAACTAGTCCTAAAAGACATTGACCCGCCCACGCTCAGCGCGGGCCAAGTGCGACTTCAGGTTTCTGTCGCAGCATTGACCTTTGTCGATCTGCTAATGCCGCGCGGCAAGTACCAAGTCAAGCCCGACCTGCCGTTCACGCCCGGCTCCCACGCTGCTGGCGAGGTGATTGAGGTCGCCGATGGCGTGACCAGCATCAAGTTGGGAGACCGCATATACGGCTTTGCGGCTTGGGGTGCCCTGGCGGACGAGATGATAGTCGATGAAAGTGCATGCTTTGTGCTCCCCAATGGCGTCGACAACGAGGTAGGGGCAGCCTACGGCAATGGTTACGCCACGTCCTTTTATGCACTTCGTGATCGCGGCAAACTACAACCGGGCGAAACGCTGCTGGTGCACGGCGCCGGCGGCGGCGTCGGCCTGGCGGCCGTCGACCTGGGCCGCGCCATGGGCGCGCGGGTCATCGCCACGGCGCGTGGCGCCGCAAAGGCCGCTGTACTGAGGAAGTACGGGGCAGAAGCAGTCATCGACTATACCCAAGGCCCATTCAAGGATCAGGTTAAGGCACTGACCAATGGCGCCGGCGCGGACGTGATCTATGATCCGGTGGGCGGCGACGTTTTTGACCAGTCGCTTCGCTGCATAAATTGGGATGGACGCCTGCTCGTCATCGGTTTCGCTGGCGGCACCATTCCCCAGGCTCCCGCCAATCTCCCACTTTTGAAGAGTTGCGCCATCGTCGGCGTGTCGCTGGGTGGCTACCGGGAACGCTTCCCCCAGGCCGTCCGGGACATGCATAGCACCCTATTAACGTGGATCGCGGAAGGCCGCATTAAACCGCGCGTCGCTTCACGCATTCCTGTAGCCAAAACAAAAGAAGCCCTGCAAGCCATGGAGAAACGCGAAACCATCGGCCGCGTAGTCGTCACCTTCGATTGAATGAAAGACACCTAACCATGATCACGACGAAGACCAATGGCCACGTAACAACTCTTGTTCTGGATCGACCGGCCAAACTCAACGCCCTGAACGGGGTGATGATCGACAGCCTTGGCAAGGAGATCGCCGCCGTCGAAGCGGATGAGAACTCCCGAGTTCTGGTGATCACGGGCGCTGAGGGGCACTTCGCCGCCGGGCGCGACCTTGGCGACGCGGATGCTTCTACGCCATTGCGCGATGTCATGGCCTACGACGATGCCTACACCGCTGTATTCGAAATGCTGCGCCGGTCGGCCAAACCTTCGGTCGCCGTTGTCCAGGGCTACGCCGTGGCCGGTGGATTCACCCTGGCCATGGGGTGCGACTTCGTGATCGCGGACCGGTCGGCCAGGTTCGGGGCGCTCGAGATGCGCGGCGGGTTCCCCGCCGCCATAAACACGGCCATCCTGTCGCACCTTTGTGGGCCACGTCACGCTATGGAGCTCTTACTTTCGGCGGATATGTTCCCTGCAGACACGCTTTTCCGCATGGGCCTGATCAACGAATTAGCCGCGGACGGCAATGAACTGGAAGAGATTTCAAGACGCCGGATCGACGCCTTAGTCGCTCTGGATCCTATCGCGGTACGCCTGACCAAGGAAACGGGCCGGGCTGCGTCCACCATGCCACTAACTGAAGCATTGGTCATGGCAAAACAACTTAACAGCCTATTGATTAGCTCGGGAAAGATCGAAGCGGCGGCTAAACACTTCAAAAAGTCTTAACCCTTTAAGGCTTGGATTCGGCAAAAATTAACATTTGATGTGACAGTGGCCTCAGCCGAGTCATATTATATTACTTTTATTCAACATGTTACGGTGAATTTGGGCGTTACTCTTGCGCCCGATTCGTCCGGGGAATATGGTTAACAAACTTTCGTGCCAAAAGAAGGGGCTAGGCATGCGTGTACTTCTTGTCGAAGACGATCCAAGCACCCAACAAAGTGTGACCTTAATGCTTGAGTCCACCGGTATGGTCGTCGACGCTACGGATCTTGGCGAAGACGGATTGGATCTGGGTAAGCTCTACGACTATGACATAATTGTTCTCGACTTAATGCTTCCGGATATGGACGGTATGGATGTGCTGCGCCGATTACGGGACGCTCGGGTGAAGACGCCGGTGCTTATCCTTTCCGGCCTCACCGAATCGGAAAACAAAGTCAAGGGACTAGGCACGGGCGCCGATGACTATCTGACTAAACCGTTCAACAAGGACGAGCTGGTCGCGCGAATCCAGGCTATTGTGCGTCGCTCGCAGGGCCATTCGCAGTCGATTATTGATACGGGGCGCTTGGCAGTGAACCTCGACGCGCAGACCGTAGAAGTGGACGGCTTGTCCATCCATTTGACCGGCAAGGAATATGGCATTCTCGAACTTCTCAGCCTGCGCAAGGGCACCACGCTAACTAAGGAAATGTTCCTAAATCATCTCTACGGTGGCATGGATGAACCGGAATTAAAGATCATCGATGTGTTCATTTGCAAGCTCCGCAAGAAACTCTCCGCGGCCATGGAAGGCGAAAACTACATCCAAACGGTATGGGGTCGCGGCTATGTGCTGCGTGATCCAGAGGAAGCCGAAGAGAAGATGCGGGCCAACGCCTGAACCCAGCGTCTTCGCCAAGGACACCAGGCTCGCCAATAACGGAAGAGATAGCACTCTGTCGTGTTGTGCAGCTGTTTTTTTGATCTAAAAATGTTTAGAGAAGGCCAATTTGATAGAACTTCGCCTGAAGACTATCACTATCGAACGGCTTCATAATATATTCATTGGCCCCACACTCGATAGCCTTTTGAATGTGCTCAATGTCAGTTTCTGCGGTGCAGAAAACAACCACCGGGGCGTCACCACCAGGCAGTTTCCGAAGTTCGATAAGGAATTCCAGACCGTCCATAACGGGCATTTTGAAGTCCAACAAAACCGCATCAGGCAACTGCGCTTTGCAGGCATCCAATGCTTTCCTCCCATCAGCGGCCTCAGAAGTATCAAACTCCAACCCTTGGAGAATCTTCCTAGCAACCATGCGGATGACTTTGGAGTCTTCAACGATCAGACACGACTTCATGGTTTATATTAGGGTATTTTCTTGTTGAATTGATTTCATTATTCCCAATTCGCCCAGGTTCCTATCTGACCATCGATGTGGGCACGGAATTTTCTAATTATGCCGACTCGGGGTAGCAATAACAACAGCGCCTAAAAATGCCGGCAAACTTGTCAGTGAGCATCACCCACACCATTGCTCTCACAAACGTGCGTTTCCCCGCTCAGGCGTTGGGACGGTTTGCGCCAATTAAGGAACCAAAGAGTATTAGGCCGGTATCAGGGACGCGTAATCGACCCGGCCCACTGTTTCCGAAGCCTCGATCCGGACACCCTGCCCTGCAGCCAATCGGGCGCCAAAGTAGGCGATCACATTCCGCGCTGTCAGAACATCTGGTGAACAGCTATCCGTCAACACATCGAGCGTCCCATCCGGAGCTCGTGCGCCCTGCCCAATCGCCGATGTCGCTAGGCCAAGTCCTTCCGGGTAGCGTGTGACCTGGATCGAGACCTCCCCGCCACGCGGCAGGCACTCCTCAGCCATCATGGACAAAATCATCAAAACCTTGACGGGTTGGAGGCCCACGTCCCCTACTGCCATCAACGCATCGCTGCTGGGCCACACAAGCGCCGATTTGGAATCCGCGAACCAACCAGCCACCAACATACCGGCGTCCCTCAGCGACAATTCCCCTTGCTTGCCGCCGCCAAAACCAAAAGCAGCCCGGAAAAAATCAAGCCGCCGGGTCAGTCGGCCGGCGCTTTGCTTCAGCAGACTGGCGGCATCTTCATCGCTGCCCGGCTCGGCCATAAACTCAATCCCCGTGTTTACAGCACTTACAGCGCCGACAAGGTCATGGAATAGACGCGAATTTAATAATTGCGCCGTTTGAAGATCGATCTGCACCCAGCATACCCCCATCAGGTTATTAAGCATGACGGCCCGATGTAGCATGAACTTTTACATTATAATCTTTTGTGATCAATGTACGCTGCAATTGGGACAGTCCATCGTGGCTATTTTGGAGGAATCGCCCATAAATCGTTCCGTTTAAGAGAATGAACATCTTGAGAAAACGAGAATCTCTGTTATATCAACTCCAGGGTATTTTACCTGTTCTGCAACCGGTGAAATTGCATAAAAAGAAAAGAATTTCGGCCTTTGGGAGTGACACCGAATGTCTAGTACGCTAACCCTCGACCGCCCCCGCCGTGGGGGGCGCTCACCATTTTATCCCAAGGGCAGGCAGGTCGAAGACAAGGCGACCGATGAGGTTCGACAACTGCTGGGCAACCAGCCGCGTCGTAGGGACCTTTTGATCGAGTATCTGCACCTCATTCAGGACACCTACAAGCAGCTATCCGCCGCCCACTTGGCAGCCCTGGCCAGTGAAATGAAGCTCGCCATGACGGAGGTGTATGAAGTCGCCACCTTCTATCACCATTTCGATGTGGTGAAGGAGGGCGAAACGGCACCACCAGCGCTAACTGTCCGCGTTTGCGACGGCATTACCTGCGAGATGATGGGTAGCGCGTCCCTACTCGAAGAACTTGCCGCGCGCTATGGCATGGGAACAGAAATCCGCATCGTCCATGCGCCTTGCGTCGGGGCCTGCGACCGCGCCCCCGTTGCTGTAGTCGGACAACGTCAGATTTACTACGCAAATACGGCCCGCGTCGCCGAGGCCGCGGACGCAGGCAACAACAGCGCGAACCTCCCGGACTACATCGACCTAGATGCCTACCGGGCGGACGATGGCTATGCGGTTTGGAACGCCTGCCGGAACGGCGAACGCGATCGTGACGAGGTGATCGACGTCGTCGACCAATCCGGCCTTCGCGGACTTGGTGGCGCGGGCTTCCCTACAGCCAGAAAGTGGGGCTTCCTGAAGGGCACGCCGAAGCCGCGGCTGATCGCCATCAACGCGGACGAGGGCGAGCCCGGCACGTTCAAGGACCGCTATTGTTTCGAGACGGATCCACACCGCGTGTTGGAAGGCATCCTGATTGCCGCATGGGCCGTGGAGGCTGAAGCCGCCTACATATATCTGCGCGACGAATACCCCCAATGCCGGGATCTGCTCCTGAAGGAGATCGCACGGCTGGAGGCGGACGACATGACCGGCGGTATTTCACTGCATTTGCGGCGCGGTGCTGGCTCCTACATTTGCGGTGAGGAGTCGGCAATGTTGGAGAGCATTGAGGGCAAGCGTGGCCTACCGCGCAACCGCCCACCCTTTCCAGCACAAGAGGGCCTGTTCAAGCGGCCAACATTGATCAATAACGTGGAGACCATGTTCTGGCTCCGCGATATCGTAGTGAATGGAGCTGACTGGTACCAAAAACAAGGCCGGCAGCATTTCTATTCCGTGTCCGGCCGGGTCAACGAACCTGGCGTCAAACTGGCGCCAGCCGGTGTTACGGTCCGCCAGCTCATTGAGGACTATTGTGGCGGCATGCAAGACGGCCACACCTTCAAGGCCTACTTGCCGGGCGGCGCCTCTGGGGGCTTGTTGCCCGCAAACAAGGGGGATGTCCCCCTGGATTTCGGCGCGCTGGACGAATACGGCTGTTTCACCGGCTCGTCCGCCGTCGTCGTATTCTCGGAACAGGATGATGTCCGCGCCATCTGCCGGAACCTGATACACTTCTTTAAATATGAGAGCTGCGGGCAATGCACACCGTGCCGCGTCGGCTGCGAGAAAATGTTAAAGCTGATCGATGCCCCCAACTGGGATGAAAATTTGATTGTGGAATTGAGCGCTGCCATGCGGGATGCTTCTATATGTGGGTTGGGTCAGGCGGCCCCAAACCCGGTCGAGAGCGCGCTGCGTTTCTTTGCGGAGGATGTGAAATGAGCGATACGGTTTCCTTCACCCTAGACGGCGAAGAGATCGAGGCCCAGACCGACGAAACGATCTGGGAGATTGCCAAACGTCGCGGCAACACGATCCCGCACCTGTGCCACCGCGACAAACCAGGCTACCGCCCCGACGCCAACTGCCGCGCCTGCATGGTCGAGATCGACGGTGAACGTGTGTTGGCTCCCTCGTGCCGACGCACGCCAACGCCGGGCATGAAGGTTACAACCAACAACGAACGCGCCAAGACGGCACGCAAGATGGTTCTGGAACTGCTGCTTGCAGATCAGCCGGAGAAAGTGAAGGCGCACGATCCAGAATCGCTCTTGTGGCATTGGATCGACAACGCCGGGCTCGGGGGTAGCCGGTTCCCGGTGCGCGACGAACCGCCCGTCACAGATACGTCACATTCAGCCATGTCCGTGAACTTAGACGCGTGCATCCACTGCAATCTTTGTGTGCGCGCGTGCAGAGAGGTCCAGGTCAATGACGTCATCGGCATGGCGCACCGAGGTGCTGAAAGCCAAATCGTCTTCGACATGAACGATCCCATGGGCGACAGCACCTGCGTAGCCTGTGGTGAATGTGTGCAGGCTTGTCCCACGGGCGCGCTGATGCCGAAGGCCCTACTTGACGACAATCAGGTCTTCAAGGGCGGCGCCACGGGATCGACAAATTCCCTCTGCCCCTATTGCGGTGTGGGCTGCCAGCTCATCTTCCATACCAAGGCCGACGAGATCCTCCACGTAGAAGGCAGAGACGGGCCGGCCAACCAGAACCGATTATGCGTAAAGGGTCGCTTTGGTTTCGATTACGCGCGGCACCCGCACCGATTAACCACACCGCTTATCCGCAAGGAAGGTGTCGCTAAGGATGGACACGACAAAGTTGACCCTGCCAACCCCTTTACTCACTTCCGTCAGGCGACCTGGGAGGAAGCGCTGGATTTGGCGGCGTCGGGCTTGAAGACCATTCGCAACCGCGACGGCTCGTCAGCGCTGGCCGGGTTTGGATCTGCCAAGGGCTCTAATGAAGAGGCCTACATGGTCCAAAAACTAGTGCGCCAGGGCTTTGGCACCAACAACGTCGACCATTGCACGCGCCTGTGTCATGCGTCGTCGGTGGCGGCGCTGATGGAAGGCGTCAACTCCGGCGCGGTGACAGCGCCCTTCACGGCGGCGAGCGACTCCGATTGCATTATTGTTATCGGCGCGCGTCCCGCCCAGAACCATCCGGTGGCCGCTACTTATTTGAAGGGGGCATCGAAACGCGGTGCGACACTTATTGTAATGGACCCCCGCGGCCAGGATCTGACACGACACGCGGACCACATGCTGCAGTTCAAACCGGGCACCGACGTAGCCCTGTTGGGCGCCATGATCCACACCATCATCGAAGAAGGGCTGGTCGATAAACAGTATGTTCAGGCCATGACTGAAGGGTTCGAAGCAATTAAAGAGAACGCCCAGAATTTTGCCCCTGAGAAGATGGCCGATGTGTGCGGCATTGACGCCGAGACAATTCGCACCGTGGCGCGCACCTACGCCACCTCGGAACGCTCCATCATATTTTGGGGCATGGGCATCTCCCAACATGTTCACGGTACAGACAACGCGCGTTGCTTGATTGCGCTCTCCATGATCACCGGACAAATCGGACGCCGCGGCACAGGCCTGCATCCACTGCGCGGCCAGAACAACGTTCAGGGCGCTTCGGATGCCGGGCTCATTCCCATGGTCTATCCCGACTACAAATCAGTCGAGGCAGATGACATCCGGGCGATCTACGAGAAGGCGTGGGATACGGAGTTGGACGCCAAGAAGGGTCTAACGGTCGTCGAGATCATGGATGCCGTCCACGCTGGTCAGATCAAGGGTATCTACATCATGGGAGAGAACCCAGCGATGTCTGATCCCGATGTGCAGCATGCCCGCGACGGCTTGGCCATGCTGGAGCATCTCGTCGTTCAGGATATCTTCATGACCGAAACGTGCTTCCACGCAGATGTTATCCTGCCAGCGTCGGCATTTCCCGAGAAATCCGGCACATTCTCCAACACCAACCGTCAGGTACAACTTGCCCGGCCAGCGATCTCGATGCCGGGCGATGCGCGCCAGGACTGGTGGATCATTCAGGAGATCGCAAATCGTATCGGCTTAGAATGGAACTACACGGGCCCTGCCGATGTGTTCAACGAGATGAAACGGACCATGAAGTCCCTGGATAACATCACCTGGGAACGACTTGAGCGGGAAGACGCGGTCACCTATCCCTGCGACGCCGAGGACCAGCCCGGCAACGACATCATTTTTGGCGAAGGTTTCCCTACGGAAACAGGGCGCGCCAAACTGGTGGCCGCGCAACTAACGCCGCCGGACGAGTTGCCAGATGACGATTATCCCCTGGTTTTGACTACGGGCCGCATGCTCGAGCATTGGCACACGGGTGCCATGACCCGACGAGCCGAGACTTTAAATGGCCTGGAATCCGTCCCTGTCGTCAGCATTAACCCCCACCAGATGGGCGAAATGGGCGTCGGCCCGGGCGACACCGTCTGCGTCGAGAGCCGCCGTGGCGCATTGGAAATCCAGGTCCGCGCCGATAGGGATGTACCTGACGGTATGGTCTTCATTCCATTTTGCTTCCATGAGGCGGCGGCGAATATTCTGACCAATCCACAATTAGATCCGGTCGGCAAGATTCCCGAGTTTAAGTTCTGTGCCGTACGAGTGACGCCAGCAGGTGAAACCGCCGTGGCAGCGGAATAAAACCCGTCAGTTCAAAAAGTAGCCCTCAAAGTCCCTGAGGTCGGATTTCTCATCTTCAATTGGGAGGCTCAGTCATAATTGATCATAAGGTTTGATCCAATAGCGTAACAGCCTGCCTTTAGTCATTCCAAATACTAACCGCTAGAGTTGACGATGATGTTCCACGAACTCTGCTTTAACAGCATGAGGATTCGCGGATCACCGATAGATAGGGCTTAAAGCCCCAATCGATAAAATCGGTTTGCAGTATCGTGAAACAACGCCGTCCGCTCATCAATACTGTAGTCCTCAGTCATTCGCTTAAATGAATTCCAGAGGGTATTGTAGCTGCAGCTTACTTTGTCGACAGGGAAGTTCGATTCAAACATACAGCGGTCCACGCCGAAACAGGAGATCGCATGGTCATAAAAGCGTCGAGTGGCGGCCATTAGCGTGCCACTCTCCGGAGGCCGCTCCTGATCCTCCCAGCAAAAACCGTTGATATCCATGTTAATGCCACCCAGCTTGGCATGGACGTTCGGACAGCCCGCCAACTCGGCGACGTCGGCCTTCCAAATTTCAAAAACCTCATCCTGCTTCCCAGCGTAGTGGCCGACACCGAGGGGGCCGCCGAAATGGTTCAGAACGATCCGAGTATCGGGAAACGTTCGGGCAAGATCGGTAAGTTCGGTGATCTGAGTGTGGAAACACCAGGCTTCAAAACTTAGGTTGCGCTTCGCCAATTCCGAAAAGCCCTCGCGGAATTTGGGATCCATGTATGCGTGTGGGCCGTTGACGAACCGGCCATTGCGGATCCCATCATCCGCCTCCCAATTCGCTTGATCACGAATACCCCGAAAGCGTCCGCCGCCGGCCAAGGCCAAGGCATCCAGGACCTCACCCACGGCGGCACCCAGGCACAAATCGGCATTGCCAATAAGTCCGGCGCCGACTCGCGTTGCGCCGTACATTCCCGATGCACTCATGGCGGCGATGCCGTTGGCGAACTCCATCTCGCCGACGGATCGCAAACCTTCTGGGCCGTCGGCTTTGTACATGGCACCGCATTCGATGAAGACGGTGGCGACGATATTGTGTCCGGCGCCTAAATCCGCCTGAAACTCATCCATTAAGTAACGCGGGGATACTCCATCAGCGCGGAACTCCCAGAGGTGGTGATGAGGATCTATGATAGAAAGAGACGGCTCAAGCGTCTCCTCGACGGAAAGTTCGAGCCAATCCTGATTTGTTGACATATCTCAAGCCTCGCGGTGAATAACCTTCGCCGCGTTAGCGTATACTTGACATAACGTTGGCGCTAGAGCCGCGTGCTGGAAGACGAAAATTTCTCTCCCGCCGTCATGTTGGTGCTAGTCATCATGAAACCCGCAACCACGGCTATTACAACTGCCGCGATAGTTCCCATCCAGAATGATTTCCACTTCTCTCCGGTCATCTCATTTCTCCCCGCCACCTATTCCGCTGGTTGGCTCTCAGCACTCGCCGTGGTGTCATTGTCCAGTTCCTCCACCCACAGACCATGGTGTTCTTTTGCCCAGTTGCGGTCTACGCGGCCATCGGCAACCGCATCGATAGCACCTTCCATACCTAAAGATCCGATATAAATATGGGCGATGATAATGACGATCATACCTATGCCGACGATCCCATGCCACATGAGCGCATACTGAGTTTCCTGTAGGGGGCTCAAGACCGTGGGTAAATCAAAGCCGAATACATTAATGATCTTGAAGGTGCCAGCAAACATCTGTAGTTCAAACGGGAACAGTAGCGCCAGCCCCGACGTGGACAGCGATGCTCCACCCACTATCACAGACCAGAAGATTAGCTTTTGTCCTGCGTTGAACCTCTTCGCAGGCGGATGCATGCCCTTGGTAAATAAGCCCCCGCCTTTAGCCAGCCATTTGATATCGGTGGGACCTGGAATGTTGTCCTTAACCCAGAGGATGAACATCATAACGATACCGATCATAAAGGCCCAAGCGATATAGTTGTGCGCCATCTTTCCCCACATTGACAAGGTCGCGAAGGCTTCTTTACCGATCAGCACCGGCATGAATAGCTTACCGTATAGAACGTTTAAGCCCGTCAACGAGAGGATTATAAAGCTGGACGCAGTCATCCAGTGTGTGAACCGCTCCAATGTGTTGAATCGTTCGATAGTTTGGCCTTCCGGGTCCCGGCCGGCGTCAATCTTGATTTTGCCGCGAATGATGAAGAAGACGAACAAGACGAGGACCACGATAATCATGGCGGTGACGCCAGTGCTGGCCATCTTACCATTGCGGAAAGCACGGAATTCGTCACCATCCGACTGCACTAACTGAGCGGCCTTTTTATCGGGAATGCTTACCGTACCGCGCACGCCCTTGCGGATGGCGCGCCAAAATTCTGCATCCGAGGTGCTGCCCGACCAGCCACCGGGGACCTGGCCACCGGATTGCGCAGCCGCGGGCTGCACGTACGACGTTGGTGACCCAATGAAACCGGCGAAAACAAGAATGCTCAAAACGGCCAAAAGGCGGCGCAGTTTCTTGCCTGTCATGACATCATTCCTTCTTCTTTACGTGCTCGTGTGTTCACGGCCTAGGGCCCTTTTTGATTAGCGGCGCGAGAATTTAATTTGCCGAAAAAGGCCGCACTATTAGACGGTGTGCGCACGGAGCTCGACCTCGAGGGCGCTGCCAGAATACCCCCCCCGCCGGTTACCTGAACGACCCCACTCTGGAGCCTGGCCCGACGCACTAAAACATCCCGTTGCTTATTAGATAACTGTGTATCGGGTTTACCCAGGTACACACCGGGTTCAAATTTGGTGATGCGATCATGCTTCTCATCCAGACACCCGGCGAGAATAACGCCAGTGATCATCAGGACGCTCACGGTCCGAAGCGTGTAAAGGGCCTTCATGCCGCTCTTATCCCTGTCCCGTCTCAATATGCTCCCGAAGAATTTGGATGCCCGACAGTTTCCAAACATCTCAGGGATTAATAACGCAGGGCGGCGGTATCCAGTATATTGGATACCGCCGCCCTGATCGCTTACATCTAAGAGTTTAAGACCCCGCCTTCAACTGATAGGCGGTACCCCAACCCCAAGCGCCAGAGCCGAAGCCACGGCTAACAATCCGCTCGCGGTAAATGTTGCTGAGCATGTCGCCGTCGCCGCCCAAGAGAGCCTTAGTCGAGCACATTTCGGCGCATAGCGGCAGCTTACCCTCCGCCAGACGGTTCTTGCCATACTTCTGGAACTCAGCGGCGGAGTTGTCGTCCTCCGGACCGCCGGCGCAGAAAGTACACTTGTCCATTTTTCCGCGGCTACCATAGTTACCCGCCTGCGGGTACTGCGGCGCCCCAAAGGGACAAGCAAAGAAGCAATAGCCACACCCGATACAGAGATCTTTCGAGTGAAGAACCACGCCTTGTTCGGTTTCGTAAATGCAATCCACGGGGCAGACCGCAATGCACGGTGCGTCAGAGCAGTGCATGCAAGCCACAGATATGGACCGCTCGCCCGGCTTCCCATCATTGATGGTCACCACGCGGCGGCGGTTGACGCCCCACGGCACCTCATGTTCGTTTTTACATGCGGTGACACACGCGTTGCATTCAATGCAGCGCTCGGCATCGCAAAGGAACTTCATTCTTGCCATGATATTTCTCCTTTACCTCACGCTGCTTCAATTCTGCAGAGGGTTGTCTTGGTTTCCTGCATTTGGGTCACCGAATCATATCCGTAGGTACCACACATGTTGGACGCTTCACCCAACACGTAGGGATCACTACCCTCCGGGTATTTTGACCTTAGGTCTTTGCCCTGCCAATGACCACCAAAGTGGAACGGCATAAAGGCGACGCCCTGGGCAACACGTTCGGTTACCAAGGCTTTGACAAGAACCTTGCCGCCTTCGGGTGAATAGACCCACATGTCTGCACCATCGCGGATACCGGCGTTGTTGGCATCGACGGGGTGAACTTCACAGAACATGTCTTGCTGCAATTCAGCCAACCATTTCACTGACCGGCTCTCATCACCGCCACCCTCATATTCAACCAAGCGTCCGGATGTGAGAACCGTCGGAAAGTCTTTCGAGAAGTCTTTCTTCTGAATGGACGCGTACATGGTCGGAAGGCGATAGGCCTTTTTATCCTGGTACGTGGAGTACTTGGGCAGCAGATCGCGCCGGGGCGTGTACAACGGTTCGCGATGCAAGGGCACCGGATCCGGGAACGTCCAGACGACGGTCCGCGCTTTCGCATTACCAAAAGGCGCACAACCGTGCTTAATGGCAACCCGCTGAATACCGCCGGAAAGGTCGGTCTTCCAGTTGGTCTTATCACCTGCGACTTTTTCGATGGCGGCACGCTCGTCGGCGGTCAAGTCCGAATCCCAGCCCAGCTTCTTTAGCATGGCCATGGTGAATTCAGGGTGACCATCCTTGAGCTCGTTACCCACCGGGTAGGAGCCTTCAGCTAGAAGGTTTTCACCCTTCCGCTCCACGCCGAAGCGGGCCCGGAAGTTCAAACCACCTTCAGCAACCGGCTTCGACGGATCATAAAGAACCGGCGTCCCTGGGTGCTTCATGTCGGCGGTACCCCAGCATGGCCACGGCAGACCATAGTAGTCACCATCGGCCGGACCGCCGCGCGCAAGGAGCGTGGTCTTGTCGAAGGTAGATTGGTTCTGCATATGCGTGCGTAGGCGTTCGGGTGACTGCCCCGTGTAACCAATCGTCCACATGCCCTTGTTGAATTCGCGGGTCACGTCTTCGATCAGCGGCTCGTCCTTGTTGACTTTGATGTTCTTGAACATCTCTTTCTCAAAGCCGAGTTTTTTCGCGAGCTTGTACATGATCGTGTGATCCGGTAGCGATTCGTAGACCGGGTCGACGACCTTCTCTCGCCATTGTAAAGACCGGTTGGACGCTGTTACGGAACCATAGGTCTCAAACTGTGTCGCCGCTGGTAATACATAGATACCATCCTTGCGGTCCGGAATGACGGCAGCGAAGGTCGGAACCGGATCGATGATCACCATCAGATCCAGTTTCTCCATCGCAGTCTTCATTTCCGGCAAACGGGTCTGCGAGTTCACCGCGTGACCCCACAGAACCATGGCCCGGACGTTGTCCGGCTGGTCTATATTCTTCTTGTCCTCAAGAATACCATCAATCCAGCGGCTGACCGGAATGCCCTTAGACTGCATCAGTTTCTCGGATGCAAACCGACTTTTCAGATAGCCGTAATCTACATCCCAGACCCGCGCCCAGTGCTTCCACGACCCCTTCTTTAAACCATAATAGCCCGGTAAGGAGTGCGACAGGATACAGAAGTCGGTGGCACCCTGAACGTTATCGTGGCCACGGAAAATATTGGCGCCACCGCCGGAGCGACCGATGTTGCCAAGCGCCAACATAAGTATGCAATAGGCTCGTGTATTATTGTTGCCGTTGGTATGCTGGGTGCCACCCATACACCATACGATAGTGCCGGGGCGGTTGTTGGCCAGCGTCCGGGCAACCCGCTTGAGTTGCGCACCCGGAACACCCGTGACCCGTTCGGTCTCTTCAGGCGTCCATTTCGCGACTTCGGACCGGATCTGATCCATACCCCAAACGCGCTGTTTGATGTATTGCTTATCTTCCCAGCCATTTTCAAAGATGTGATGCAGGATACCCCAGATTAGCGCCACGTCTGTGCCTGGACGGAACCGCACGAACTCGTCGGCGTGGGCTGCCGTCCGCGTGAACCGAGGGTCACAAACGATCAGAGCCGAGTTGTTCTGCTCTTTCGCCTTGAGGATATGCTGCACAGCTACAGGGTGCGCCTCGGCCGGGTTCGAGCCGATCAGGAACATGGCACGCGAATTATGCATGTCATTGTAGCTGTTCGTCATCGCCCCATAGCCCCAGGTGTTCGCAACACCGGCAACTGTAGTCGAGTGACAGATCCGGGCCTGGTGATCACCGTTGTTAGAGCCCCAGAAGGCATAAAACTTTCGGAACAGGTAGGACTGCTCGTTATTAAACTTCGCAGAACCCAGCCAGTAGACGGAATCCGGACCGGACGACTTGCGGATGTCGAGCATCTTATCGCCGATCTCGTTGATAGCGTCATCCCAGCTCAATTTCTTCCACTGGCCACCCTCTAATTTCATCGGGTAGCGCAGACGCCGCTCATTGTGGGCGTGTTCGCGAACGGCAGCTCCCTTGGCGCAGTGCGCACCCAGGTTAAAGGGGCTTTCAAAACCCGGTTCCTGACCAACCCACACACCATTGGCAACTTCACCGACAACGGTGCAGCCGACTGAGCAGTGCGTACATACGGATTTAATTTTACTGATTTTTGCGGTCGCAGCTTGGGCTTTCGCCTGCTTCGCCATACCCAAAGGCGTGGCTGCCGCGAGCGCGGCCCCTCCAGCGGTGAGTCCTGAGCGTTTCAGGAACGTTCGGCGGTCCATCGAACCACCGATCACACCAGCCAAGGCCTTCTTCAAACGGGGGCCATTCGCCACCCCGTTGCTCTTTTTCGTGAGCATAGAAATTTACTCCCTATGGCTTGTGGTTAAAACCGGGCGAGCTCGTAATACTTCATCACGTGCTCTGTTTCCTGATAGCCGGATTTTTTCCCGCTCTCAGGTTTCGCTGCCTTAGCGTCATTCGATGAAAGCGCAACCGCCGCACCCGCAGCGGCGCCGGTCATCCCGGCGGCCTTCAGGAATTCACGTCTCGGCAGGGCTTTGGCGTCTTTGTCTGCCATCGTTTTCTCCCTACTGTTAACTCCTAAATTCGTCTCGTCTCAAACCGGCGCTCATGGGAGCGCCAGGGTTACGGCACGACCGATTGTCAGGCCGCCATCTCAAAAGCCTCGGCTTCCACCGTCATAAACAACTTTCCCACAGTGCCGACCGGCATGTAGAGAACGGCCGCATCGGCCGCCTCTAAATCCCCGAATAACCGGGCCGCCCAAGCGGCCAGGTGTTTTTGGAAAAACGATTTTTGCATGTCCAGCCCAACACCTTCTTGGTCCCGGGCACCGAGTGCGCCAGTGATCAGGCCGTGCATGACCTCACAAAGAAAGGCGATATGGTCTTCTGGCTCCTTGTTGAGGCCCGACACGGTAATGCCGAGTTCCAACAGATCCTGACGGAGGTTGGCCAAGGGCTTATCATTAATGAAGCCAGTCCGGTAGAAGGATGCCGTTGGCGTGATTTCGCCGCCAGCTCCAAAACCAAAGAACAACCGCGTAAATTCGTCCTCCACCTGAGCGCGCGGGGTTCGGACCGCAAGGGCACCAAGGTTGGCCAAAGCAATGCCCATCTCAGTGCCGTCATCCGCGCCGGCCAAGCCGCGCGTAATTTCTAGGGTTGCGTCGGAGGGCGCTTCCGTCAGCAAACGTGCCAACAGACCATAAACATTCGCCCGCAGCATATCCTCACCGAATATCGCGGTTGTCAGTTCGCTTTCTGCCTGAGCCGGATGGGCGGGTCCCGCGAGAACACCACTTTCCGATACTGTGTCTGCCTCCAAGATTCAGGTCCTTGTTTAAATTACTCCGTGGTCGCGGAGCGTCCTCTCCATTGACAAACTCACCCTGTGGCACATGCTAATTGCAAATTGGCATATGCTATTGGTACATGCTAGTTGCGAACTATTGCTCATAAATGGTTCGCAAGTCAACGGGCGCCTAACCAAAATCTAAAATATTATATTTTAAAAAAGTATTTATTATCAATTGGTTATAAGGACTGGGAGTTCTATTATTGATGCTGCAACGCCGCAATTTTACGCTTCATGCAAAGGAGAGAATCACTCTCTAGTTGCGAATGACTATCGCTATTAAGATCTGCATAGGCCTAAGGTCGACGTTTCAGCCATTTAAAAAAATTAACCATAAAATATATATGGGAATACCACATGCACGATCGTTAACGCTGCATTGCACAAAAATTTATTTCGAAATATTTTTTTAGGTGATTTTTTTTATTAGAGAAGCGTCAGTCAGGCGTCCTTGGCCTCGGAATCGCCCCCGCTGTCTGGAACAAATGTATTTCCATCTTCCTGTGGGCGATCCTCCTCCACCAACTCGTCCGTTGTCGCCGTCGCCTCATCGTCGCTCTGCGCATCGACCGTCTCAGTCCCTTCGGTCGTCTCAACATCTTCATCCGCATCCACCTTTTCAGGCTGATTATACCCTTGGCCCGGCCTGTAATTGGATTGGGTCGCGGCATCGATGAGTTTATCGATGACCCGAAAGTTCTCTGCGTAATCGTCCAGGCCATCCTGGAAACCAAACAAGGGATCGCTGCGCCACAGAATTTTTAACGCCCGGTTCCGAATAAACTCTGGAATATTATCCGCCAGGAACGGGGTGAAGTCGGAATCCTTGTCCAGGCTTTCAAATGGCGGCAGGGCGTTCACTGCCTCTTCTTCCTCAAGCGTCAATTCCAGTTCCGGGGAATTCAACGCCAATCCGTTCATTTGGACAGTGCTGTCAACCGACGATGCTTCGAAAGTTCCCTCTCCCTCTTCACTGTCCTCGGGGTCCGCAAGGGGCGTCATTGGCGGCACGAAATTCCGGGCCTGGATGCCACCCGGAAGGTTCGCCGGATCCGGCAAATCCTCGAACCCAACGGGCACCTTACGGGACGTAGAGGCGTCATCCGAAGGCAGAGCGTCAACATGCCGAGCGGCGGTGTTTTCTGCTTCGCTAGCGCCATCTCTTATCTTCAGGCGAGACCATCGTGCTAGGCGCCCTTTGCCCCGCTCAGTCATGACCCCTCCCATTGCCTCCACGCGTAGGGGCTGGATGGCGAGAAAAATCCCCCTTGCGCGGATCATAGGCCTTCTTGTTTTTGCGCTTCTTAAAGGGCTCGTCCACGTGATGACTATCGATGAACCGCTGCAGCCACGCGCCGATCTCATCAGGCATAGTTACGCCCTCCACGATTTCCTCGTCACCTTCGGTATAGCTTTCCGCCTCATAGGGGCAAACCGTAGCCAGGAACGGCATGATCTCTGGCTCATCCGCCTCGGTGCCGCGGGTCAGGACTACATATACATACGGCGGCATGTTCGATAGATTTGCGCGGTAGCCCTCCGTCTCACGACGGAACAATTCGATATCCAGGGTCCCAATAAAAAAATGTTCCCAGCCCTCGCCGGAGCGCAACGGTAGCCACTCAGCCGGCGGCTCCAAAGGCGCGGCCCCCGGGATCACTGCCACCGGCTCCCAGGTAAAGTCGGCCCAGCGGCTATCGATCTCTCGGCGTTCGACAACGATGCCGACGCGCATGCTTTCCAATGCGCTCATGCTGCACCCCGTTGGTCCAGGAGGCGTTGCGCTTCCTCCAAGTTCTCCGGCTGGTTGACGTTAAAGAAAGGATCAATGCCAGTTGCGTCGGCCGCAAAACTCACGTGCGTGGTCCGGTAACGCGCCGTCCAGCGGTCGATCTTGCGCATCTCTTCGTTCTCCATGGCGGCTCGCAATTCGTCCATGAGCCAAAGTGGCCAAAGCGCGAAGACCGGATGAGTGCGGTCTTGTGATATAGCACAGACGATCTCCGCTCTCTCTTCGATAACTGCGGCATGAAACCGCGCCACCATATCAGCGGGCAGAAACGGCGCATCAGTGGCGAAGGATGCCAACCATTCGGCCTCCGGCGCCTCGCGCCGCGCCCAATCCATCCCTGTCAAAATACCCGCCAATGGCCCGGCGAATTCGCCGATGACGTCGGAGGCTACCGGCAAACCGAACTCCCGGAACCGCTCCGGGTCGCCGTTCGCGTTCAGTACAAGTGCATCTACCTGCGGCCGGGCACGGGCGATAACCCGGTCCAGAATGCGCTGGCCATCCAACTCCAGCAGGCTTTTATCGCCGCCACCCATGCGCCGCGCCAGGCCGCCAGCCAACAAAATTCCGACGGTGCCGGCGCTCATGTTGACGCTCCCTTACGGCGGAATTTCGCCGGCTCATCCTCGATCGCAGCCAAATCTGTGTCGTAATCTATGCGCTCAGAGCCAGCCAAGGCGACGAACCGCTTACCCCGAGAGCGACCAATCAAGGTTAGGCCCACCTGACGTGCGAGATCGACCCCCCACGCGGTGAAGCCGGAACGTGACGCGAGGATGGGGATACCCATCTGGACAGTCTTGATTACCATCTCGGAGGTCAGCCGGCCGGTGGTGTAGAAAATCTTGTCGTGACCGCTAATCTTGTTCAGAAACATGTAGCCTGCGATCTTGTCCACAGCATTATGGCGCCCTACATCCTCCATATAGAGCAACACGCGATCCGCCTGACATAGGACGCAGCCGTGGATAGCGCCCGCCTCTAAATAGAGGCTGGGCATGGTGTTGATCTTCTTGACCAGCGCGTAAAGCCACGATGTCTTGATCTGGACGTCGACAGACAATTGGGCTTCCTCGAATTTTTCCATGACGTCGCCAAACACCGTGCCCTGTGCGCACCCAGACGTCAGCGTCTTCTTTTTCAGCTTATCCTCGAAATCGGTTTCCATCGTGGTCCGCACTACGACGGTCTCGATATCCTCTTCGTATTCGATCCCCGTCACCTCGTCGTCGGGGCCAAGCATGTTCTGGTTCACCAGATAACCGACGGCCAGATACTCTGGATAGTCACAGATGGTCATCATCGTGACAATTTCGCGGGAATTAAGAAACAAGGTCAGTGGCCGCTCCACGGTCACCGAGGTGGTCACAAGGCTTCCTTCATGATCGATGCCCTCGACCCGTTCCGTGAGGCGTGGATCCATTGGATCCGGCACGACCAGCATTTCCGATGTTTGGTTCATGATGCCCTTCTCATGGCAGTAACATCCCCTATATACTGAGCGGCATGATGTCGATCAAAGGCCGCCCATGCAAGCGGGCGCAGCCATCTGTCAGAACCAAAGCCTTTGCCAAAGGCGGACGCCTATGCTTGAACGTGCTCGAACCCAACATCGGAACAGATGTTCATGAACGACATCGGCGTCGCTTTCGCTTCGGCCTTTGCCATGGTAGCCGGATTTGATAAGGACCTAGCAGAAATTGTTGCTCTGTCCCTTGGGGTTAGTCTGTCCGCCGTGCTCATCGCCGCTGTTATCGGGTTGCCGTTGGGCGCGGCGACGGCGCTATTTCGGTTCCCTGGCAGGACGGTCATCATCGTCATCTTAAATGCATTCATGGGCCTACCCCCGGTGGTGGTCGGCCTCATTGTCTACCTGCTGCTTAGCCGCGCTGGTCCCCTCGGTGTACTGGGTCTGTTGTTTACGCCAACGGCGATGATCATCGCCCAGGTTATTCTGGTGACGCCGATCATCGCGTCCCTGACCCGCCAGGTGATGGAGGATCTTTGGCGCGAATACGAAGAGCAAATGCGCTCGCTCGGCGCCGGCCCAGCACGCTCACTCACAGCACTACTTTGGGATGGTCGGTTCTCGCTGTTCACCGCGATCCTGGCCGGCTTCGGAAGGGCTAGCGCCGAGGTTGGTGCGGTGATGATCGTCGGCGGTAACATTGATCATGCCACCCGAGTGATGACCACAGCCATCGCGCTAGAAGTTTCTAGGGGGGATCTGGCCCTCGCACTTGGATTGGGTCTGATTCTTCTCGTGCTCTCCACGTTCGTAAACGGCGCGGCTTTCCTGATCGGTGACACCGCGCAAAAGCGGCATACATAATCCCATGAAACCACGCACTAACATCCTGCCTCTGCTCCTCGACGACGTCTCCTTTGAGATCGAGGGCATGCGCCTGATCAAGGATCTCAGTTGCACCTTCGAGGCCGGGCCACGAACAGTAATCATCGGCCCGAACGGCGCTGGGAAAAGCCTGTTTTTACGACTTTGCCACGGCTTGCTATCGCCGAGCGCCGGCACCATCCGCTGGTCTGGACCTGACGGCACCGATCCGGTAGCGGCGCAAGCCATGGTATTTCAGCGCCCTGTCATGCTGCGTAGGTCTGTCGCGGCGAACGTGGATTTCGCCCTAAAACTAAGAGGTCGCGGAAAACCGGATCGTGCTGCTATCATCGATGAGGTGCTCGGCCGGTGCGGCCTCCGTCGCCTGAAGGACAACCCGGCCCGTGTGCTATCCTTTGGTGAACAGCAAAAGCTCGCCCTAGCCCGAGCGTGGGCCCTGAAGCCGCAGGTCTTGTTTCTAGACGAGCCCACGGCCAGCCTAGATCCGGCCGCCACCCATGCGGTAGAGGAGATTGTGCAGGCCATTCACGACGAAGGCACACGGATCATCATGACCACGCATGACCTGGGGCAGGCCCGTCGGCTCGCGGATGAAGTAATCTTTCTGCACCGGGGCCGCCTGCTAGAACGCACTCCGGCAGACACGTTCTTCACTGAGCCCAAGAACGACCTCGCCCAGGCCTTTGTGAAAGGCGAATTGCTTTGGTGGAAACGGGGCAAAGACAACCTCCGCTCCGGCAGAAACAAGCGTGACAAGCCGCCGGAACACAGAAATTGACAACCCGCAACTCGATTACTATGCATGCCGTCAATGATTGTTGCCTCTTAAGGAATACTAATGCTTCCCGTGATGCCCACCCGTCGCATTCGCACGTCGCTGATCGCAGCAACGGTTTTAGTCCTTAGCAATTTTGAACTTGGGGCGGCGGAACGCTTCATCACCGTTGCCTCAACCACCTCAACTCGTAACTCCGGTCTTTACGACCACATCCTGCCCCTGTTCACCGCAGCAACGGGAGTGGAGGTCAGGGTCGTCGCCGTTGGCACAGGTCAAGCCATCCGTCTAGCAAAGGCGGGCGACGCCGACGTCCTATTCGTGCACTACCGGCAATCCGAAGAAGCTTTCGTGAGAGAAGGCTTCGGCGTCAGACGCTATGATGTTATGTACAACGACTTCGTCATCGTCGGTCCGAAGTCGGACCCGGCCGGCGCAGCCAAACAGAATGACGCCGCCGCTGCCCTGACGGCCATCGCCAAAGCCAATCAGCCGTTCACGTCGCGCGGAGACGACAGCGGCACCCATAAAAAGGAGATGAGGCTATGGCGCACGGCCGGCGTAAATACGGCCAAATCGACCGGTGGTTGGTACCGGGAGACCGGATCGGGTATGGGCGCTACATTGAACACGGCCTCAGCCATGAACGCCTACGCACTGACCGATCGCGCCACCTGGCTGAAATTTTCCAACAAAGGAGAATTGAAGATCGTGAGCGAGGGGGACAAGAGTCTGTTCAACCCCTATGGCGTGATTCTAGTAGATCCGAAGAAACATCCCCACACTAAAGCCGAGGGCGGCCAGGCCTTCATCAATTGGCTAATCTCAGACGCCGGTCAGCGTGCTATCGCCGCCTACGACATCCAAGGCCGACAGGCCTTCTTTCCAAGCGTCAAATCCGCCAACTGACGCGGGTCCCCGCGCGGCGCTCCGCAAGACGTTCCGTGAGAGGGTTCAACTTCACCGGGCCCCTCGGCATGACCACCATTTCGGGGGCGAACCCCGTCATGGATTTCACCGAGAATGCACCAACCCCTTGCCAGCTTGGACCTAAGCGTCCGAATTACCAATCTGGGCGCACGGCTCAAACAATTGGCTATCGTCCTCGTGGGGAATGCAAATCACCGTATCTGCGACCGAAAGGCGTAAGGATATTGTGCGCATTTTCAGCATGTGGTTCCGAAGGCAGCCTAACCCCGACTGAGTGTTGAAATTTCCTCGTACCGCATTAGATGCCATCGATTAGAACGGCATTGGTTTGAGCCGCCTTGTGACGAAGCCCCATCGGCCCCTTGTACTCCTCAGACCCGTGCCAAGCCTTAGCGCTTCCTCTGTCCTTGAACTTCAGCACCACGCATCGCGGCGCCGCCCACTCGCCCTCCAATATTTCCATGTCACCGCCACGGACCAGATATTCGCCACCATATTTGGCGATTGTCGCTGGCACCTGCTCGCGATATTTTGCATAGGTCTTTTCGTCACTGACCGTGACCTGCACGATTACATAGGCCGCCATATTCATTCCTCCTATCACCTACGATTGGGCCGTATCTTCCGTTTGGCCTTACATCTACATATTAAGGATACGCGCCCGGCTCATCCGGGCAAGCGTGAGATTTCCCACCAAATGTCAGCTCGCAATTTTAACTACGCCGGATGCCGCAAGCTTGTAACCATAAAAATGCTAGGATAGATGTCTTGGCGTAATAGGGACACCGACTAATGCCTTCATTGACCCTTCACGTGGACAAAACATTGGCCAACGAACGGCTCAGCCCTGAGGTTGTTCGGGACCTAGGTTACGACCTTGAGACTGCGGTCGTGTCCCATTTGAGGCCTACCCCTAAGACCTTTCAGTTCGACCTCATCGTCTGTGAGACCTGTGGCCCCACCTACCCGGTTTCTATGTCTTTGCACTTCCGGGCGACCGAGGCGCGTGGCGATCCAGTGGTCATGGCATGCCTGCAAGAAATCGCCATTGCCATTGCCCACCATTTGGGCGCTGGCGCGCGGTTGCGGGCCTTCGCCGTTGACCAGGGCGGTCTGTTCGCCCTCGACCACAAAACCTCATAAGCGGGTTTATCTGTTCGCAACATCGGTAGTTTTCACTCTGGAAGCCGCACGGTGACCGTGAGCGTTCTATTCACGCCGCTGTATGACGTCGTTGTTTTTTTTCGAACAAAGTCCGTGACACACCTTAAGTGTTACGTGTAACAAAAATGCGTGGGGAGGGACGGCGCATTATTGTGCCGCCACTATTGTATGGAAGCTAACGACAAGAAGATCCTGATTTGCAATTGCGAAGGCACCATGGCTATTGACCCAGACGGGGTCGCCAGGGCATTTGGCAGTGAGACCGCGCCCATAAGTCAACTATGTCGTGCCCAATTGGAAGTCTTCGAAGATGAAGCAAAACGTCACGACGACGTGATCGTAGCCTGTACCCAGGAAGCCCCTATATTCCTGGAAGCCACAGAAGGTCTTGGCGACGACGCCCCGGTGCTCCGATTCTGTAA
>MDTG01153254.1_pt1 | contig 42699 bp, 41 predicted proteins | sample 811421 | NCBI WGS metagenome assembly MDTG01 (sample SAMN05326645, study PRJNA326480) | marine metagenome | isolation source: seawater | place: Pacific Ocean: South East | collected 2011 | reverse complement strand
GGCCAGGTGGATCCGGAACGCCGGTAGCTCAATTGGTAGAGCAGCGGATTCCAAATCCGCAGGTTGAGTGTTCGAGTCACTCCCGGCGTGTTGACGACGAAGAGTGTCCGAGATTCGGGCATTCAAGAACGAAGCGGGCGCTTCGCTCTTGAGCATCGAACCTTCCGATCTGTGAAGGTTCACGAGCAAGGAATGGTTTGATGGCGATCAGCATCTACAAAAAAGGCCAGGGCTACTACACCCGACTCTGCACGGCAATCGCATACGCGCTTGTCGTCGGCATGGGGGCTTGGTGGCTTGCCACTCAGTTGAACACCATCGACTACGGGTTTCCGGCCGTCTATGTGAGTGCCAGCTCGGCACTGGTCGTGATCACCGTGTTCGGCCTGCTGGGTTTCTGGCTTCTCGGTCGAAGACCCGGAACGGTGGATTTTCTTGTGTCGACCGAAGGCGAGATGAAGAAGGTCAACTGGTCCACTCGGCGCGAGGTCGTCGGATCTACGGTGATCGTCATTCTTCTTTCGATTCTCATCGCGGTGCTGTGCTGGGTGTTTGATTACATCTTTGCCTGGTTCTTCGCAACGATTGATGTCCTCGAACCCAATCTGTCCTGACAGTGATGGAGCGTGCGCAATTGATGAACGAGATTGATCCGGACGGTCAGACCCCCGAAGAAACTCCCGTGGAATCCACGGAGCAGGGTGTCGTCGAAGAGGCTGAGACCGCAGCGGAACCAGAAGTGAAGAAGGCTCCGGCCAAGCCCCGTCTCACGACCGGCGCCCAGGCAGTCGCTCACTCCAAGGACGCCACACTGAAGTCCCTCGGTGTCGCCACGCAGCGCATGGCCGGTGAAGTGATTCCCGAGGCTGATGATGATGCCGAAGGTGGGTTCGATCCCGCTGCGGACATGCCCATGTATCGACCCGGCATGGACTGGTTCGTGCTTCGCGTCGCCAGCAACAAGGAAAGCTCCGTTCGTGAAACCCTTCTGCGCAAGGTGCAGATCGAGACCATGGAAGACCTGGTCGGGCGAATCATGGTTCCGACGGAGAAGACCAAGACACTCAAGGGTCGTCAGCAGCGCATCACTGAAACGAAGCTCTACCCGGGCTACGTGTTCGTGGAAATGCGGCTGGAACCCGACGGCCGAATTCCCCAGGATGTCTTCTTCCTCATCAAGGAAACCACCGGTGTCGGCGATTTCGTCGGTACTGCAGGGCGTCCGACTCCGATGATGCCACAGGAAGTCGAGAAGATGCTTTTCGACTCCAGGCGTCCCGAGGAAGCCCCTCAGCTCAAGATGGAATTCGAGCCCGGGGACAATGTCACCATCAAGGAAGGTCCCTTCGAGAATTACGAAGGTACGGTGGATACTGTTCTTCCGGAGAAGGGCCTCGTTCGTGTGCTGGTCACCATCTTCGGACGGCAGGCTCCTGTCGAACTCGAGTACTGGCAGATTGCAAAATCCGAGGAATGAGTCGCGTTGGTCTCTGCGACGACCCTCCCTCGATGGAAAGGTCGATCATGATGGATTCGATTCGTTTGATGAAAAAGAACATCTGCAACGACATTCGTGGCAGGGTCTCGGCTCTGGGCGTGCTGGCGCTTGCACTTGCCGGGCTCACGGGTGGTTGTGCGCCGTTCACGACCTATCCCCCCGACTCCGACACCGGACTCAGCATCTATCCCTGGATGGCACCCTCTCCGGAGGTGATGGCGACCTCGCTTCTTGAGGTTCATTCTCGAATCTCCTCCGAGACGCCTCTGGTTTACAACCTGCCCGGCGGAATGACCGAGACGGCTTGGACCTATGTTCAGAACCGACTTGGTCCCGATGCACGAGTCATGGTCGACGGTGACAACGACTTCCTTGACCTTCAGCGGTTCGGAATTCGGAACACCTCGGCCTTCGCGGACATCTCCGTCTGGAACGATGGCGACGGCTTTCTCGTCACCGTCACGCTCGAGCGTGACAACGTGATGCCGTTCAAGGTCACCAATCTTCAACGCTTCTACATCACGATGACCGAGCCTCGGGCGAATGCTCCGATCTCGGATATCGATGAAAGCGTGTCCGAAGACGAAGCAGGTGGTGAGAAGTGAGCGACCGCCGACGCATCGTCGTCGGGGTGACGGGAGCCAGTGGAGCCATGTACGCGATGCGTACGCTTCAACTGCTTGCTGCCGCGGACTGTGAAATCCACCTGGTCGTCTCCAAGCTCGCTCGCAGATTGATCAACGACGAGCTCGGCATCAAGTCCATGGATCTCGACGAGCTGACCGGAGGCCGTTCGGAGAACGTGACGCTTCACAACGACGGTGATGTCGGCGCTGCACCGGCGAGCGGGTCCTTTGTTCATGACGGGATGGTCATCGTTCCCTGTTCCGCGAACACGCTCGGTCGAATTGCCGGGGGGATGACCGAAAACCTCGTTCAGCGTGCGGCTGCCTGCACGTTGAAGGAACGTCGTACATTGGTCCTCTGTCACAGGGAGACCCCGTTGACTCTGATCGAGATAGAGAACATGGCTGCCGTCACTCGAGCTGGCGCCATCGTCGCACCTCTCAATCCCGGCTTCTATCTCAACCCTTCGAAGATCGAGGATCTCGTGGACTACATGGCCGCACGCATTCTGGCCTGTCTTGGAATCGAGCACGGGCTCGACGTCCATTGGGACGAACATCTCAAGCGTCAACGCTGATCCGCTTCGAACCGGCATTCGATTGCCTGTTCGAGTCTTCCCAAGTGATACATCCACGAGGCATGGCATTTCGTGACCCCCATCGATCATCTCGTCTTCGCGTGCTCCGATCTGGAATCGGGGATCGAGAACATCGCCGATCACTTCGGAGTGAAACCGGGTCCCGGTGGGCGGCACCCTTCCTGGGGAACACACAACGCAGTGCTCTCGCTGGGAGACTCGACCTATTTCGAGATCATCGCTCCCGATCCGAACGCATGTGAGGTCTTCCAACGCCCCGAGGTGTTCGATGGCACGCACGTCGGGGGTCTCACCACCTGGGCGGCAGGTCTTGATGACCTGACTGTTCGACATGCGCACGCACGACGCCAAGGTCATGGGCTAGGTCGGGTTCTCGAAGGATCTCGTGTCACGGAATCCGGTGTTCTTCTTGAGTGGTCGCTCACGGATCCGATGGTCCGGATCGAGCAAGGACTCGTTCCGTTTCTCATCGATTGGGGTCGAACTCCGCACCCTGCACGATCATCGCCGCAGGGCTGTCGCCTTCTTGAATTCACCCTCTCCCACCCTGACCCGGAATTCCTCTCGGGGATTCTGTCGGGGATCGGAATATCCTGTGCGGGCTCCTTGAAGATCGAAAGCTCATCTCGTCGGGGCCTGCGCGCACTGATTCGAACCCCCCGAGGTGAGATCGAAGTCGGGAGCTGAAACCATCCGACTATGGGGTATGTAGAATCGTGGTATCGAGAGTCCTCTATTTCATCTCGCACTGCTTCAGAAATGACACCATGCATCAATTGAAAAGCCACGTATCGTTGATCCTCCTCAGTCTGCTGATCACGACCCCGGCATCCGCATTGGATTCACGGGACGACTGGGACGACCTTGGCCCCAACGTGATGATCCAGGACGATGTACGACCGATCATCGAGAGATTCGACCGGTACTACCGATCCCAGAATTCGATCATCTGCAAGGGGGAGATTCGGGCTTCACTCAAGAACATCGAATTCGATGACGTGATGTTCCTCTCGGCCCGTGCACAGAGACCGAATCTCGTCGAAGTCGCCATCGTTGCGGAGAACAGCCTCTTTCCCACAGACATCTTCATCAGCAACGGCACCGATCTCTTCGAGCAGTCCATTCGGCTGCTCAACTACATGATCTCACCTGTGGCTGAGGATTTCACGGATCTGCACGACCGATTGATCGCACGATCGGCTCCAAATGTCCCGGTTGAAATCATCACATCCCTGATGTCGGACTCTCCGATGCGCAATCTTCTTCAGATTGATGCGGAGCCCGGCCTGGTCCGTCTGGTCGGCACGAATGACGTGAACGGCGTGGTCTGCAACGAGATCGCCGTCAATGAACGTGGAACGCACGTCTGGATCAGCAAGGAACTTCCTCCGCGATTGATGCGGTACCAGTCATCGTGGGCTCTCATGAAGCCGCGATACCTCCCCGAGGGTTCCGTGATCACGGGGCCGAGCATCACCATCGATTTCAAGTCATGGGGTCTCAGCGAGTCCTTGAACAAGCCGTGGGAGTGGACCGTGCCGACGACATCGAATCGCATGGCCACGATGCACGAAAACGCCGCCGCTCCGGGGCCGGAGTCCGGCTTCGACTCGATGATCTGGGAGGGCCGTGGGATGGCGGCCGACCAGGCGCCTTCACTGACCCGCAACAGCGGTACAGGCACGCCTCTTCGAAACACCATGACCCCGCTCAAGCCGGGCTCGCTGGCGCCCGATGTCTCACTCACCAATCAGGAGGGTGAGGAGACGACCCTCAACAGCATTCGCGATGGTCGTCCCGCGGCCGTGCTGTTCTGGGTCCCAGGTGGGAAGTTCTCTAGATCCTCGGTCCCCAGGATCATCCAGGCGGCAAGAGGTGTCTCCGAAGGCGTCGCCATCATTCCCATCGGTTCTCCGCTGACGGCCGACGAGGTGGCGACGAACAAGACCATGCCCGTGGATCTGGCGGGATGGTGCGACCCCGAAGGCGTCGCCTCGAAGCGCTTCGGTCTTTCAGGCACATTTGCGCTGTATCTGATCGATCGTGATGGCAAGATCGAAAACGCCTACGTCGGGCCCACGCCTCGATTCGTCACCAGGGTTCCCGATCTGATCAAGTCACTCCTCATACCCAGTTCGGATGAGAGCGAGAAGCCAGACGGACCCGCAACCGAATCCGATGCCTCCCGAGACGGATCCGACGACGGTTCACTCTGATCATCTCTTGATACTCTGTTTCGCGTGCACCCTCGACCCGGAGTCGGGAACTAGGAGAACTCATGACGGAATTCTTTCCCGATGTCGAGCCGATCTCATACGCCGGACCGGAGGCGTCCGACGAGATGGTCTTTCGCCGATATGAACGTGATCGCATCATCGCTGGAAAGCCGATGTGCGAGCACCTTCGGTTCGCTTCAGCGTATTGGCACACCATGCGTAATCCACTTTCGGATCCCTTCGGGGCGGGTACGGCTCAGATGCCATGGGATGATGGTTCCGACTCCGTTCAGAACGCACGCATCCGTGCCCGTGCCTTCTTCGAGTTCCTTCAGAAGTGCGACATCGATCACTATTGCTTTCATGATCGTGACGTCGCACCGGAAGGCTCTGGTGTTCTTGAAAGCGAACGGAACCTTGACGCCGTGGTCGAAGTTCTCGCGGAGGAACAGTCGCGAACAGATAGAAACCTTCTCTGGGGTACCGCCTGTCTTTTCACGCACCCCAGATACGTTCATGGTGCTTCCACCAGCTGCCTCGTCGATGTGTTCGCTCATGCCGGTGCGCAGGTTCGCAAGGCCATGGACGTCACCCACTCACTTGGTGGAAGTGGTTACGTCTTCTGGGGTGGTCGAGAGGGGTATTCGACTCTTCTCAACACAGACATGAAACGTGAACTCGACCATCTCGCGCGATTTCTCCACATGGCCGTCGAGTACAAGCACCAGATCGGTTTCAAGGGCGCGTTCTACATCGAACCGAAGCCGAAGGAACCGACCACCCATCAGTATGATTCCGATGCCGCGGCATGTCTCAATTTTCTCCGGGAACATGATCTCATCGAGCATTTTTCTCTGAACATCGAGACGAATCATGCTGAGCTCGCCGGACACACGATGCGCCACGAACTTCAAGTCGCCCGTCACGCGGGGGCGCTCGGTTCGATCGATGCCAACATCGGCACTCAGAATCTGGGTTGGGACACGGATTGTTTTCCTGGAAATCTCTATCTCGCAACGGAAGTGATGCTTGAAGTGCTCGCGATGGGGGGGTTCACCACCGGTGGTCTGAACTTCGACGCGAAGCGCCGAAGAGAAAGCTTCGAACCACGTGATCTGTTCCATTCGCACATCCTCGGCATGGACACGTTCGCCGCCGGTCTGGAGGCGGCAGACGCGATCATCAAGGATGGCTCTATCGATGCGTTCATCGGTGAACGCTACGCCTCCTGGGATTCCGAACTCGGACGTCGCATCGAATCCGGAACGGCGACCTTGGTGGATCTCCACGCCCATGCTTCCTCCATCGGAGAACCAGCCGTCGTTTCCGGGCGTCAGGAACGGTTGGAGTCCATCTTCAATCGATATCTCAGGGGATGAGCATTCATTGAACGTGAACTGTGGTTTGATTTCCCGCAGGTGAATCAAATCATCCATTCGAGCTTGCAGGAATCCTGTCACGGTTCAAAAAAACAATCACCCCCGTGTTGGCGGACGCCGGGGGTGATTTCAGTCCGAAGATCTTAAGTGGGGCTTTGAATCTTCAGACCATGGAGAATAAGAAGCTATGCACGCATCCATCTATCCGCAGGCCAGCCTTCAACGGTTCCATGCCGACATGGTTTTTTTCACCCTTTTTCCGGGTCAGTAACTCTTTGCCCAGACGACTCTTGTGGCACTGTGCTTGCCGGTAAAAGGGCATTTTCCAGGTTCATCCTGGCCTGGAAGACCTTGTCCCACGGTCGGGATGCATCGAACCGTCACTGCCAGGTCCTTCTTGATCCGATCTTCCAGTTCCACGTCTCCACAGAAGTGGGTCATGGCGAATCCACCGTGAATCGGAGCGGTCTCCTGGCTGCCACCTTCACTCTCAGGTGTGAAGAACGAATAGAACTCATCCTTGTCATCAATGACCTTGATGTGCTCGTCCCGGCTGGTCATCGCTCGTGCCAGCAGGCCCGCCTGCATTTCAGCAAGCGTGTCTGAAACACACTCGATGAATGTCTCGCGTCCGATCGTCTCCTTCTCCTTGTGGCCTCGATCCCGGCGGCCCACAAACACGGCGTCGTTCGCCATGTCTCTTGGTCCAACCTCGACTCGCAGAGGTGCGCCGCGCTTGATCCACTGCCATGACTTCTCGCCACCACGAAGATCGCGCACGTCGAGTTCGACTCTCACCGGCCTGCCATCGTAGTTTCGTGCTCGTAGATCCGCCGCGAGCTTCTTGCAGTATTCGAGAACGGCCTCCCTGCTCTCTTCCTTGTGAAGCACCGGGAGGATGACGACGTGCGATGGCGCGACACGCGGCGGCATGATCATTCCATCATCATCTCCGTGGGTCATGATCAGTCCACCGATCAGTCTGGTGGAGACACCCCAGCTCGTCGTCCAGGCATATTGCTTGTCGGTATTGGCATCCGCGAAGCAGATCTCCTGCGCCTTGGAGAAGTTCTGTCCGAGGAAGTGGCTCGTTCCCGCCTGAAGCGCCTTGCGATCCTGCATCATGCCTTCGATGCAATATGTGTTTTCGGCGCCGGGAAATCGTTCGCCCTCGGTCTTCTCGCCGGTGATGACCGGCATCGCAAGCCACTCCGTCGCGAAGGTCCTGTAGACCTCCAGCATCTGAAGAGTCTCATCGACGGCTTCCTCCCTCGTGGCATGTGCGGTGTGTCCCTCCTGCCAGAGAAATTCCGCGGTTCGAAGAAAGAGCCTGGTACGCATCTCCCAGCGAACCACGTTCGCCCATTGGTTGATGAGCAATGGCAGGTCCCGCCATGATTCGATCCACTTGGCGAACGTTGCTCCAATGATCGTCTCCGAGGTGGGTCGAACCACCAGAGGCTCATCGAGCTCTCCTGCAGGCTTCAGGCCCCCTTCACCATCCGGTTCAAGGCGATGGTGGGTCACCACCGCACATTCCTTGGCGAAGCCCTCGACATGTTCGGCTTCCTTCTCCAGATAGGACAGGGGAATGAACAGTGGGAAGTAGGCGTTCTGATGGCCGGTGGCCTTGAACATGTCGTCAAGCCCCCGTTGGATGTTCTCCCAGACCGCATAGCCCCATGGCTTGATGACCATGCAGCCGCGCACGGCCGAGGTTTCGGCCATGTCGGCGGCTTTCACCACCTGTTGGTACCACTCGGCGTAGTTTTCATCCCGAGTCGGCTGGATGGCAGTCTTGGGCTTCTGTCCGGATTTCTGCTGCTGTTTTTTCTTCTGTTCACTCATGGAGCGAAAGCCTACCGCGAATGCGCCGGTCCCGCCCGCTACCATGCTGCCATGCCCCTCAGGAAGATCCAGATCATCGCTTCAGACATCAAGCTCGCCCACAGCGTGTTCGCGCTGCCATTTGCGATTCTGGGCGCGTTTCTCGCGGCATCGACCACTGAAAACACGATTGAATCCTCGATCTCCTGGCCTCGATTTACATCTCAACTCGGTCTCGTCGTCCTGGCCATGGTGCTGGCGAGAACTGCGGCGATGCTGGCAAACAGAATTCTCGATGCCCGGCTTGATGCCGAGAACCCACGGACCATGGGCCGCGCGATTCCATCGGGGAGGTTGTCACGTCGCGATGCCGTGATCGCTTGGATCATCACGGCCGGTCTCTTCCTTCTGATCTGCGCTCTGTTCGGTCTGTTCTTCGCCAACTGGTGGCCTCTCTGGCTTGGTGTACCCGTGATTCTGTGGATCTCCCTCTATGGTCTTGCCAAGAGATTCACCCAGTACTGTCATGTCTGGCTCGGGTCCAGCCTCGCGCTGAGTCCGCTCGCGGCCGCGATCGCCATCGATCCGGCGTCGCTCACCGATTCATCGGCACTCTGGTTTCTTGCTCTGATGGTCCTGTTCTGGGTCGCGGGATTCGACGTGATCTACGCACTTCAGGATGTCGAGATCGATGCTCGAGATGGACTTCGTTCCATGCCCAGCACGCTTGGTGTCTCCGGCGCGCTCTTCGCCGCGAGGGTCATGCATGTGGCTTCGATTCTGGCCCTCGTGTTCGTGATCTGGGTGGTGCCTCAGTTTGGAACTCTGATGGCGGCTGCCGCAGGCATGATGGCTGCGCTACTTCTGGTCGAGCACCTGACCGTTCGTCGGTGGGGAACCTCGAGGATGGCGTTGACGTTCTTCACTCTCAATGGTGTTGTATCCTGCGTCGTCGGCCTTGCCGGAGTCACCGACATCATCCTTTTCTGACCGGAGTAGTCATGAAGAAATTTCTCGTTCGAGGTTCAATCTCAGTCGTGGGCCTGGTCGTCCTCCTGATCGTGTGCGTGATCATCTTCATCAACTCGATCGCCAAATCAGCGATCACGAATGCGGGAACCAGCACGCTTGGAGTCGAAACCTCGCTGGACTCGATCAGCATCGGCCTCTTCTCCGGCCAATCATCGATCGATGGCCTTTCAGTCGCCAACCCCAAGGGATTCGATGGTGACTTCCTGGACCTTTCCGAGGGCCTGCTCGATGTGAATCTCTCCACTCTTCTGGGTGATGTCGTCGAGGTGAAGCAGATCGCGCTCGATGGACTGCAGATCCAGTTCGTCCAGAAACTTGGTGGCAGCAACGTCAGCACCATTCTCGCAAACGTCAAGAGTTCCTCGAGCGCCGCGACGGACGAGCCGGCAAAGGACACGCAGTCAACTGATCCTTCACGGAAATTCGTCATCGATGAACTGAAGGTCACCGATGTGAAGGTCGCCGTCTCGGTGGAACCGCTTTCTGCCGCGACCGCGCCCTCGACGGTTTCGATCAAGAAGATCATCATCAAGGACATCGGCAAGAAACAGGGCGGCGCCGACCTCGATCAACTCATCGCGATCGTCGTTCAATCTGTCGTCGATGCCGTCATCAAGGCGGCACCTTCCGAGATCCCCGCGCTCATGATGCAAGGCATCGAGGGGGGTCTTTCCAATCTCACCTCTTTCGATCTCGGGAACGTTCAGTTCGATGGAGGGAAGGGCCTGCAGGACCTGATCGGATCGATTTCGAACATTGGAAAGTCCGGTGGGAATGACATCGCCGACACCATCAACGGTCTGGGCAAGGGAATCGACGATCTGTTCAATGGCGGGGAAAAGAAGGACACTCCGAAGTCGGGCGACGACTGAAACGGTTGATGTTCCCGATGCCCTTGAAGGTCACTCCGGCTTCTCGACGAAGTCGACCCTCGGGAAGAGGGCGACTTTCTCGATCGGCGAACCCTCCTTGAGCACGCCCCAGCGGCATTCTTTGCGAAGATCTCCGGAAGCATCTCCGAGATTCCATGCCGATCGGAGTGATTCCATTCTGGATGGCATCACCGCTTCAAGAAGACAGCATGCGATCCGGATCGCCTCCGCGCAGTGATAGAGGATGTCACCCACTCTTCCGGCCGCCTCCGGATCCTTCGCCAGCTTGAAGGGCTCCGTCTCATTGATGAAGTTGTCGACCTTGCGAACGATCGCCATCGCCGCGGAGATCGATCCAGCGAGGTCGAAATCCTCCATGGCCCTGATCGAGACATCGACCTGTTCCGATGTGAACTCCGCCCAGTCCACGCCACCGTCCTCGCATCGGCCGTTGTTCTTCGGACAGACGCCATCACAGTACTTGCCGATCATGGCCGAGCTGCGACTGGCGCAATTTCCGATCGTGTTCACCAGGTCCGTCGTGTAGGTCTCATGGAAATGGGCTCTCGAGAAATCGGAATCAGTGGCTCCAAGGGGTCCTTGCGTGGCAAGGAAATATCGAAGCGCATCCTGGCCGTAGACATCCATGTAGTTCTGGAGTTGTTCCAGATCGATGAAGTTTCCCAGTGATTTGGACATCTTCTGTCCTTCACTGATCCAGAACGAATGCGCATAAACACATCCCGGCTGTTCGAAATCAAGGGCCATCAGCACTGCAGGCCAGATCACCGCATGGAACCAGAGGATCTCCTTGCCGATCACGTGGTAGTCGGCCGGCCAAAACCTTGATCGTTCGTCCTCTGGCGAGTCGCACATGCCCACACCGGTGGCATAGTTCATCAGCGCATCGATCCAAACGTAGATGACGTGTTCCTCGTCTCCCGGGAACGGTATCCCCCATTCGAAGTTCGTCCTGGTGATCGGGACGTCCTGAAGGCCGCCGCTGAGTCGACCGAGCACTTCGTTTCGTCTCGCCCGGGGTTTCACGAAGTCGGGACGATCGTCGAAGAGTTTCTCGAGTCGTTCCTGATAGGCACTCAGGCGAAAGAAGTAATTGGTCTGAGTGGCCCGCACCAGTGGCTTCTGTGAGATCGGTGACTTGTAGTCGAGTTCCTTGGCCTTGGTCTCGGTGTGGTATTCCTCCTGCCCCTCGTCGTACCACCCTTCGAATTCTCCCAGATAGACATCTCCGGAGTCCAGAAGACGTTTCACCGCCGTCTGGACCTGAGTCACGTGTCGGTCCTGTGTCGTTCTGATGAAATCGTCGTAGGTCAGATCGAAGAGATCCATCACCTTTCGAAATTCAGCGGCGTTCTCGTCCGCGAGTTCCTGTGGCGTGATTCCCCGTTCCCGTGCCGACTTCTCGACCTTGAGGCCATGCTCGTCGGTTCCGGTCAGAAAGAAGACCTCTTCGCCACGTGCACGCATCGATCTCGCCCAGATGTCGCACAAAGTCGTGGTGTAGGCATGGCCGATGTGCGGTTTGTCGTTGACGTAGTAGATCGGGGTGGTGATGTAGGCCATCGTGTTCTGTCTGCCTCGTGTCTGAAGAGCGATTCCGTACGAATTCGAAGACATCGGGAGTGCTCCCGATCTACCATGTCCTCCATTCTACGTGAGATCACCGCATGGACCCGGAATCATCCACATCTCGATCCCAGCCTGCAACAGGACAGGCAGCAAATCCACTCGCCGTCGGCGGCGTTCTGTTGATCGTCGTCCTCTCGGTCCTGCTTGGTGTCTTCGGTCCCCAGGTCTCGGACTACCGTCGGGGCCAGTTCGTCTCGGGACGGCCGGTCATCGATCTCCTTGAAGGTATGCCTTCCGTCTACTTCCGTGTGCTGCAGGAGATGTCCAGAAGTACGAGGCGCTCCGGTTCCGCTCCAGCCATTGTTTCGAAGACCGAAGTTCAACGGCTTCTCACTGATCGTTTCGGATCACTCGACCCGCCGTTTCTCCCCGCCCCTTCGGTGTTCAATATTGTCGGCGTCGACGAGGAGGTCGATCTCCTCCCTTTTCAGGAGAGTGACACGGATTCCGAGCCGGGATTCTCCCTCCTGTACCTGCCCGATCAACCCCTCACCGGTCGTGATGAGGGAGTTGTCCTGCTGGTTCAAAGGCTGGGTCCAAACGCCCAGATGATCTACCAGCGCAATGAATTCGGTGTTCCGAAGGCGATTGAAGAGGGATCGATCCATCGAGACCTGATGGATGGCGGCCGTTCTCAGTTGAGTCTCATCTTCTGGTCGATGAATGGGTTCTTCTACGTGCTCGCGGCAAGCGATCAAGACCTTCTCGATGCCTATCTGGGATCGCTCGACCTCAATCCCTTGATCGAGGACCCTGTTTCAAGCGTCTGAGAGTGGACATCGGATGTTTGTTCTTTTCCCTTTGCGACGAACCGATAAAGTACTGTCGACACCCTTTGGAGCTTCCTAATGTCACAGTTTCATTCGCAGCCTCATCATTCGTTCACACGCACGAGAAACACCCTGGTCATGATCGCCCTTTGGGCGTCATTCGCCTCGGGGGGGCACGCTCAGAATTCACTGCAGAACGATCTGGGTGGTTCAAATGGGAACATTCTGGACAACAATCTTCAGAGAAATTCCTCGGGCCAGCGCATGCGTCAGAACATTAGGAACTATCAGCAGGACTATCGCCTCGGCAACCTGGCCGTCACCGGTGGCCTTGCCGGTGGTCGAAACTTCCGAGTCGATGCCGAAGCGCGGCAGGCCGGCTTGGAGGACGGCTACAGCGGAGTGAACGACTTCCGAGGACGACTCGGAAGCGACGACATCTTCAGCGAGCTCCAAGGGTCCGCTCTCTCGCAGATCGATTTCGTGACATCAGGGCTGGCGAATCAGAGCTACATGAATGCCTCGGGACTCGGAATGTTCGAGTACCGAAGGGACCACACCCAGTCCGAAGGCATCTACAACTCGTTTCAGGGCAGCCGGATCAATCAGGATAGGATCAGACTCGACCGCACCTATTCCACGATGGGATCCGCGAGCCTCTACGACACGTCGGGCACTCCGAGTTCGATCCGATTCACTGAGCTGGAGAACGACAGTGGAAACACGATTCCCGTCGTCATCGAATCGAACGATCTTCAAGGCGTCTACCAGAGAAGACTGATTTTTCCTCGCATCAGCTATGGGACCCTGGACACGTTCCAGCGCGCATCGCTGCTTGGAAGTGTCGCACGCGGAGAGCTCGCCACCGAAGACGTGGGCTCTCCGTACCTGTCTCCCTTGAGCGCCATTCCAACCGAGCTTCTGCTCAATCCCAATTTTGGGAACATGAAGGCTCAGCAGAGAGACGGAGCCTTCGAGCAGAATGAGAACCTCGATGCCTACGAGAAGGCGATCCGGCAGATGATCAACACCTATGCCGATCGCGATGACGTGACGCTCGGAGTCGATCCCGTTCTGCTTGACGAAATCCGAAACGACATGGACAGGCTCCGTCGCATCGCCATGGAGATCGATCCCGACGAAATGGATTCAGCCGGCTTCGATCTCGATTCCTACATTGAAAGTCTTGAAGAGAGCGACAACTCCCAAACCGAAGTCGATCCGGAAGTTCCCGAAAACGAGACTTCCGAAGAGCGTGATGAACGTCTCGAGCGCGAGGATCGCGAGTTGTTCATCGAACGATCATTGGAGATGATCCAAAACGGGGGTTCGATCGATTCTTTTCTCGAGGGGCAGGAGGGACGCATCCGTACGTTGATGGAAAAGGGCGAGATGCTTCTTCGACGGAGTTCGTTCTTCGATGCCGAGGAGCGCTTCGATGAGATACTCACCATCAATCCCGGAAACCCACTCGCACTCCTGGGCCGGGCGACGAGTCAGCTTGGTGCTGGTCTCTACCTCTCCACCGCCTTCTCTCTGAGAAAACTGTTCACCAACTATCCGGAGATGGCGGGAATGGCTCTTGATGATCAGTTCCAGCCCAACGAACTTCGACTCAGGATCGCGGAGCAGAAGATTCGAAAGAGGATCGAGCGCCAGACGGATCTTCCTTCATATGGATTGTGCCTGGCCTACATCGGGAAGCTGCTCAAGGAACCTGAGATCATTCAAGATGGTCTTGCGCTCATGGATGAGACCGACGGTGATCGGTTCCTCTCCGGTTTTCTCGGGAAGATCTGGCTCGGCACCGATTCATCTGTCACGGATTGATGAGCATACGACGGCATCGAAGCGGGTTACCGGTCCTACATCCGGCATCTTTCACCGGTTCACGCGCACTCTGTCCGTTCTGCACCGGAGTTCGGGCCTCGCAGCCGTCGACAGCCTTCCGGCGTCTCATGACGGACCTCATCATCTGCCGATGAAAGAGACATGAGTATGATCGGTGGAGGACTCGAAAACGCGCTCGCTCAGCTGGCCCAGGCACAGCAGTCTGTCGCCAAGAGCAAGGATCGGGAGCGTGCAGCGAGCGAGTCATCCCGACGGATCTCCGATTCGGTCCATCTGAAAGTCGCTGGAGTCGAAGAAGCCGACGCGGTCCGAAGATCGGGACGTGACGACCAGGATTCCCAGCCCGAGGAACGCGATCACGAGGAACAGCCCTCCGATGAGTCGGCGGATCATGCCCACTCCGACGACCTCACGGATCATCCCGGCATCGATCTCACTGCGTGACTTCCTAACGCTCGCGTCTTCCGCGCAGTTGTTCCGAATCTTTCACGCCCAGAGACTTGTAGATCTCGACCGTCGCATTCGACTTGTTCAATGTGTAGAAATGAATGCCCTGGACACCTTCGTCCATCAATTGAAGGCATTGCTCGGTCGCCCAGTGAATGCCCACGCGTTCGATGTTCTCCGGATCAGGGTCCGCACGGTCGAGTGCGCGAAGCAGTGGAGCGGGGAAATTGGTTCCCGCCGCGAGTTCGGCCATGCGCTTCAATCCTGACAAAGACGTCACCGGCATGATTCCCGCGAAGATGGGAACTTCGATTCCCTTCAAACGGCATCGTTCCTGCCAGTCGAGAAAGGCCCTGTTGTCGAAGAACATCTGACTGCAGATCCAATCCACACCTTCGTCGACCTTTCTCTTGAGGTGGTCCATCTGAACGAGCGTGTTCGGAGTTTCAGGGTGGCCTTCGGGAAAGCCTGCCGCGCCTATTGAAAAACCACGCGGATCAGGATGCACCCCGCTTCGGTTGAATTCGGCGACGGTGTGAATGAGATCGGCTGCGTACGGAAAGTCCTTGAAGAGGTCGTTCTTCGCACTGTCCGAAGGTGCATCCCCCCTGAGGGCAAGAATGTTCGAGATTCCCGCCTTGGCGTAGGTGGTCAAGATTTCATCGATCTGGGTCGTGTCATGTCCCACGCATGTCAGATGCGGGACCGGATCCAGGCTCGAAGTCTCCTTCAACCTGCTCACCAGTTCGTGTGTCTTGGTCCTCGTCGAGCCCCCAGCACCGTAGGTCACCGAGACGAAGCTCGGACCGAGTCTGGTCAGCTCACTGATGGTGGCCTCAAGCCGATCCCAGCCTTTTTCCGAGTTGGGAGGAAAAAACTCGAAGCTGAAGGTGGTCGTGTCTCGTTTGATGACATCGGACATGTGCATGGGGTCATTGTAGCTGAGAGGTCCGTGATAAACTCTTTACGTGGACATCAAGCAGAACATTCCCCGACCCACCGCCAGACGGCTCAGCCTCTATCTGAGAGAGCTCGTGGTTCTTCTGGACGCGAATCGAACCATGATCAGTTCCAAGCAGATTGGAGCGTTGCTCGGGTTGACGGACGCGCAGGTCCGAAAGGACCTCACCTTCGTCGGCCAGTTCGGGCATTCCGGTGTCGGGTACGACGTGCGAAAGCTGCATGAGAATCTGCGTCGGATACTGGGTCGCGATCTGGTCTGGAATGCCGCATTGATCGGAGCAGGCAACATCGGGCGTGCCTTGCTTTCCTATCGTCCGTTCGACGAGCTCAATTTTCACATCACCTCCGTATTCGATTCGGATCCCGCATCCTGGGGCCTCGTTCTCAACAAACGAACCGTACAGCCGATCTCCGAACTCGAAACCACGCTCGAGGACAGTGGGGTCAGGCTGGGTATCATCGCCGTTCCGTCCGATGCCGCACAGGGCGTGGCCGATCGACTCGTCGCCTATGGCATCGACGGAATTCTCAACTTCGCCCCACGCCGTCTCGAGCTGGACCCAAGCGTGATTGTTTCCAATGTCGATTTCACCTTGAGCTTGGAACAGCTCGCCTTCCAGGTCGCCCAGGCCGGCCACCTCTCTTCCGAGAAGGAACATGATGATCTCTCACGCTGACATTCGACCGGGCCGACTCCTGCCGTTCACCTGCACTTTTCTCGTCATGTCGCTCATGATCGGATGTCGTGTGACGGTTCTGCCGCCATCCAGCGATGACACCGCTCGTGATCGAAATGCGATTCTCCGTGAAGAGAACGAGACCTTGAAACGTGAGAACGAAGGTCTGAAGGTCAGAGTCTCTCAGGCAGAGGCGGATCTCGATCCCGGCTCGCTCGAAGTCTCGCAGGCGACTCCACGGCTGATTTCCATGGCCATCGAGGATTCAAGCCTCATCGAACCCCTCGACAAGGGGACCGGTACGTCGCAGCTCGTCCTCAGAATGTCTCCTTCCGACGATCGCGGCCGGTTTGTCCAAGTGGTGGGTGCTCTTTCGGTGACAGTGGTGGGTGTCTCTCTCGAGGACGATCCGGTCCTCCTGGGCCAGCACACCTTCACTCCCGGTGAGGTCCGTGATGCCTGGCGAGGCGGAGTCATGGGTTCCGGATACGTCTTCAGGCTTCCCTTGATCGGTGCGCTCCATGAAGCATTGCCTGATTCGGTCGACGTGGTGACTCTTTTCGAGGTGGCTGGGGTTGATCGGCCCGGGCTTCGGGACGAGCGTCCGGTCCGAGTTCGAAGGGCCCTGGACTGATGGCAGACGTCCAGCTTGGTTATCATGGTGGCATGACCTCTCGAAGATCCAGTCGAATGGTTCGTGCAGGCCTCATCGGTCTTCTTCTCTCGTCGATGTGTGCGGTCGGGTGTCAGCGCGCACTGTTCCCAGAGGACTCTCCACGGAACCAGTTCGAGACCTATGACCAGATGCGTCAGAAGTTCGTGCCGCTCGTCGTTCCCGATGTCTTCGGTGAACCGAAACCGGCACTGAGGGCGCGGCTCAGCCCCAGCTGATAGAAACGCCGTCAATTTTTCCCCATTGCTGAAGCGTTTGTCGGTGTGAGTCCGATGGACTATGTATCCTCGAAGAACGAACGGATTGATCCAAGGACTGACCCAGGGACGGACTCAGTGAGCAGAAGCGGACGCAACAACTCCATCAGGACACGAACGTCCACCCGAACCAAGGTCGTTCTTGCTGCATTCGTCTCTTCGATGACCGCGGTCACCGGCATGCTCCTGATCAGTGGACAGGATTTCGGGCCGGTCAATAAATTCGCAGCCACCAAGCCGGTGATGATCGCCTCCCCCGACAGCTCTCAGCCGCAATCTCAGAACCCAGCAGGTGGAGAAATCGATTCTCGCTGGGAAATGATCGTGATCCACGATTCAGGTTCGCTCTCAGGTACCGTCCGAGAACTTGATGCCGAAGCACGTGGCGCCGGCCTGAACGGGCTCGGGTACCACTTCGTGATCGGAAATGGAGCTGGCCTCAGCGACGGCGTGGTCGAAGCTTCCTACAGATGGAATGGTCAGCTTGCTGGTGCGCATGTCGCGGCAGCACCCAATCCTGACACTTCAGAACAACTTCGAGCGGATCAGGTCAACCGAACAGCCATCGGCATCTGCCTGATCGGCAACGGGGATCGATCCGAATTCACCGAGGCGCAGATGCGCGCACTCGTCGATCTCGTACGAGCGCTTCAAATCCGACTCGACATTCCCGCATCCCGTGTGGTCCTGCACTCGGATCTGAATCCGGATGTCGCCAGTCCCGGTCGCCTGTTTCCGATCGAACGTCTCGAATCCCATCTCGAGCCCTGAGCCTATACATCAGAAAGTTTCATCGATGAGGCCAGATCAGATCTCGGTTCTCTTTGATCTCGATGGCACCTTGATCGACTCATCTCGTGACCTCGCCCGGGCTGCGAATGAAATGCTTTCCGCCATGGGTCGCGCTTCGGTGACCCTGGCCGAGGTCGAAGGCTGGATCGGACACGGCCTGCCACAGCTCATTCATCGATGTCTGACAGGATCATTCGATGGAGTGGGTTCCGATCAGGAATTCGAGCAGGGGATCGCTCTGTTTCGCGAGGCCTATCTGAACACGGAATTCACGGAAACAAGGCTCCTTCCCGGGGCTCAAGACCTTCTGCAGTCACTTCGCAACACCGGGTACGGAATCGGCCTTGTGACGAACAAGGACACCATTCCCACCGAAGCGGTTCTCAAACAGCTCGAACTCCGGGGCTTTTTCGACGTATTGGTGTGTGGTGACACCTTGCCCGTCAAAAAGCCGCATCCGGAACCACTTTTCCATGCGATTCGGGTTCTTGGTTCACGGGGAGCCTGGATGGTCGGTGATTCTGAGACAGATGCTCGATCCAGCCACGCGGCAGGGATACAGTTCTTCGTCGTCGAGGGAGGGTACGGTCATTCCGGTCGTCTCGAAGATCTCTCGGGACCTCCGGTGATGGTGCTCGAAACCCTCGATTCTCTCCTTCAGGCCGATGGGAATCCGGTCGAAATGCTCAGCAACCCTCGAGCATTGTCTTCATAAGACCTGTACCGATCCATGTCTTCGTGATCGGAGGAAAGGAACCGTGTGATGTCCGACGCCCTGAAGTTGAGAAGTCCCTGGCGTCGTCTGAGATCCTCTCGAGTACTGGCCTCTTCGCTTGCGCTTTGCACCTTCCTCCCGGCTCATGCCTCAGCAACCTCCGCCGATGAGGAATCCTTCGAAACGATCTCCGAAGCCCGCGAGATCGAGAAGAAGGTCATCGCGCTCATCGATGAACTCAGACCATCTGTGGTCGGAGTCGAAATCGCATTCGCACAGGGCCGTGGCCGGCCTCCGGCGATCGCTGGTGGTTCCGGTTCGATCATCGATCTGGAAAACGGTCTGATTCTCACCGCCGGTCATGTGGGACGTGCCGCGCACCTCCCTGTGAAGATCTTTCTGCATGATGGCACTCGAATCAATGGTGAGACTCTCGGTCAGTACCTCGACGGTCAGGAGGACTGCGGCCTCATCGCATTCGATCCCAAGCAACTGGAAGCCATCGATCATGCGCCTCTGGCCGAAGCCCGTCTTGGTGATTCGACCGAGGTGGAAGTTGGTGACTGGGTTCTGGCATTCGGACACACGCACGGCGTCGAAACCCAGCCATGGCGTCCACCACCCGCCCGAATCGGACGGATCACAGGAAATCATGATTACGTGTTGACCATGGATTCCCCTTTGAACGTCGGTGATTCCGGCGGTCCGTTGTTCACCCTTGACGGCGTGATCGTGGGGATCAACGAATCAGTTGCACGTCACCCGCATGAAAACGCGGCGACCGCGATCGAAGTCGCGCTCGATCGTTTCGATCAGATGCTCTTCTGCGTGTCGGGAGGTGCGACCCTGCCGCGACTGGAGGATGACTTCCAGCTCTTGAGTGATGTGCCTTCCACCTCGCCGATCATCTTCGATCCCTACGATGCCGGCTCGGGACGTGATGAACCCGCCATGCTGAACGTTCTGAGTTCCGTGACCTGGGATGCAGGTGACTGGGTCGTCCGAATCCTCAGTGATGACGAGCAGATCTCACTTGGACTGATCGTCGACCAAAGTGGTCTCGTTCTCACGAAGGCATCCGAGATAGATCCCCGAAACGAGTCCATCGAAGTGGCCACTGCGTCCGGTCTCACCGTCACGGCCAGACCCCTGGCCAAGGATCGGAAACTCGATCTGTTGTTGCTTCAACTTCCACCTGGAGACTGGACACCTGCTCCGATCAGCGAGGATCACGGCATTGAAGCTGGTACGATCCTGATCTCCGCAGGCCCCGATTCACAACCCATTTCTTTCGGGATCTGCCAGCTGGACACGTACAGATCCGATCTGAGCGGGTACGACCGTGCCTTTCTCGGAGTGGGTTCCGTTCCTCTCGACTCGGAGGAAGGGGGCGCAGTGATCCAGCAGGTGGTTCCTGGATCCGCCGCCGCTCGATCCGGCATCAGAACAGGTGACGTCCTGCTCTCGATCGATGAAAAATCACTCCGAGGGCGTGATGCCTTGATCTCCACGCTTTCAGGATATCGGGCAGGTGACACGATCGAGATCGCCCGACTTCGAGGCGATCGTCGTGACGTGATTCGAACCAGACTTGGGTACCGCACGTTTTCAGCATTCGAAAATGAAGTCGGAAACTTTGGTTCGGGAGTGAACCGCCACGACACCGGATTCGGTGAGGTCATTCAGCATGACGGAATGCTGTTGCCCAATGAGTGCGGCGGCCCTCTTGTCGACTTGAGTGGACGATTCATCGGCATGAACATCGCTCGCAGTGATCGCACCAAGACCTTCGCTCTCACCGGACCGGTGATTCGTTCCGCAGTCAAGCGAATGCGCAAGGGGGGTGAGATGATCAAGGCCTGGAAGCCTCAGGATCCTCGTTCTCTTCAGCTTCCGATCAAGCCGGATCCCAAGGGGGTCTATCGACTCGATGCCTCTTCGGCCCAGCTCTTCGGTCCGTCCGTCCAATTCCAGTACCTGCCGGGTCGTCGCATGGACCGCTCACGGATCTGCATCGGTGAACTGCGCTCCAGCCGAGATGAAGTGCTCTGGGTTCTCGATGATCCCAGTCCCGGCGCGTATGAAATATGGGTTGAACAGTCCTGCGGAAACGAGGCGGCTGGCAAGCCCTACGAGCTCGGAACCTCTCGGGGTTCAATCGAATCGGTCGCTCTGCCCACCGCGAACTGGCTGGAATCCCGTCCCATCATGATCGGGGAGCTCGAGCTCGGCCAGGAGGACCCCGTGGTCACCTTCAAGTCGATGCAGGATTCAGATCAATCCATCATGTTGCTTCACCGGATCGAACTTCGACCTATCACGGACTGATGGCGCTGGATTCCACTTGTCGCGACAGGGTTGGTCAGTCGCCCTGGCGAGGAATCTGAAGGTATTCGATTCCGGCTTCCTCGAAGACCGCCATGGCCTTGCTGATGCTCTCAACCCATCTTTCATCATCCTCGTCGAGCCGATAGGTGATCACTCTGCTCAGTCCCGCCTGTGCGATCGCGATGGCGCAGTGGACACACGGACTGAACGAGGAATAGATCGTGCACCCGATCGGTGTCACGCCGTTTCTGGCACATTGAATGATCGCGTTGAGTTCGGCGTGAACGACGAGATCGTATTTCACCGGTCTTTGAAGCCTCTGGGGCGTGTCTTCGATGCCTCGAGGCAGTCCGTTGAAACCCGTCGCGACAATCTGATGATTCTGGCTGACGATGACCGCACCGACACCTCGGCTCGGGTCCTTGCTCCATGAGGCGATCTCATCGGAGAGGCTGAGAAAGCGTTCGTTCCACTTTGGTGAACTGGGTAACGTCATCTGATCCCATTCTAACGAATCAACGCCTGATCAGGCTTTGCCCGGTCATCGCCTCAGGGGCCGGTAGGCCCATCAATTCGAGAATGGTGGGTCCTATGTCGGCCAGCCGGCCTCCATCTTTCAGCGCGACGTCTTTCACGTGGTGACCGACGAGGTGCAACGGAACATCGAAGTTCGTATGCGCCGTGTGTGGGCACCGCCCTTCGGTGTTCCACATTCGCTCTGCATTCCCATGATCGGCCGTGATCAGGAGGGAACCTCCTGCAGCAAGCGTGGCATCGATCAGACGACCCACGCATTCATCCACCACTTCGCACGCGGCACAGGCCGCTGCGAACACCCCCGTGTGTCCTACCATGTCACCGTTCGCGAAATTGACGATGATCAGATCTTCGCATTCCTCCCTGCCGATTCGATCGAGAACCGCAGCGCAGACTTCGCGGGCGCTCATCTCCGGCTTCTGGTCGTACGTGGTGACGTCGGTCGGACTTTGCAGAAGAATCCGCTCTTCCCCCACGAATGGTTCTTCCCGGTAGTCATTGAAGAAGAAGGTCACGTGCGGAAACTTCTCGGTCTCAGCGCACCGGAGCTGCGTTCGTCCCTCCTTCGCGATCACCTCTCCAAGAATATCAGGCAGTCTTTCGGTCCTTTCAAAGATGACCGAAATCGGGAGTCCCTCCTGGTACCGAGTGAGACCTGTGAATCGGAGATCGTGCAGTCTGCGCGTGCGCTCAAAGCCACCACGAGGTTGCTCTTTGAGCGAGGCATCGTCGAGAACCATGGCCTTGGCCATCTCCCGGGGGCGGTCACCTCTGAAATTGAAGAAGATGACGGAGTCGCCATCACCGATCCGTGAGTCCTCAGCTTCGGTTCGCGAGGAACCGAGAACGGTCGGCGGCATGAATTCATCGCCCAGCAGAGCCGGGGATTCCGGAGATTCGTAGTGCTGTTTCAGCGCACTTCCCGCATCTCCGAGAAAATCGGTCGGTTGTTCCACCAGACATCGATACGCTCGCTCGATTCGATCCCATCGATTGTCCCTGTCCATGGCCCAGTACCTGCCCATGATCGAGGCAATCGGATTGAAGCCGGACTCCGCAAGCTTGTCGTGGAGCTCGGCCAGAAATTGGAGGCCACTCGTTGGGACGGTGTCTCGACCGTCCGTGATCGCATGAATCTGGAGGCGTTCTTTCGGCCATTTCGTTTCTCGTGCATGATCGATCAGCGCGAACAGATGACCCATGTCGCTGTGGACATGGCCGTCACTCACGAGTCCCAGCAGATGAACCGAGCCACCCGTCTCTCTGGCATGTTCGAATGCCTCCTCGAGGCCCGGCTTTTCGAAGAAATCACCGACCTCGATGGCCCGACTGATCCGTTGGAGTTCCTGGTCGACGATTCTTCCCGCGCCGATGTTCTGGTGTCCGACCTCTGAATTGCCCATCACCGGTCCATCAGCTGAAAGCGGCAGCCCCACATCCGGCCCGCTGGTTCGAATGAGCGTGCTGGGCCATTGCCTTTTGAGGGCGTCCGCGACAGGTGTTTTCGCAGTCAAAACCGCGTTGAAAGCGGCTTCATCCTCATTCGGATTCTCACCCCAACCATCCCGGATGATCAGGACGCACGGTCCCGTGGATCCGGCGTTCCTGATTGCTTCGGTGTTTTCCATGACGGAAGGTTAGCTCGGAACAGAACTTCATGCGTGTTTCGGCTTGCCAGAATGTCATCCCCCTCTCTATCCTCACTGTATGGTCACGACACCCAATCCCTCGTCCGAGTCGAAGCCCCCCGTGGACGACCTCGGGATCATCAGCCGCTACAACGCTCTGCTTGAACGAGTCGAGGCCGCCGCGAAACGATCCGGCCGCAACGCCCGCGACATCATCGTCGTGCTCGTGTCGAAATATGGAACACTCGAGCAGATACGTGAATTGATCGCCGCTGGGCACCTTCACTTCGGTGAAAGCCGGGCCCAGCAGCTGGAACAACGTTCCGCTCAGATCAGTGATTGGATCGAACGAATGGGGGAGATCTCCGGACCCGGATCATCCGCCCTTCCCGAAGGGGTGAACTGGCACATGATCGGTCATCTTCAGCGGAACAAGGCCCGCAAGACGATCAAGTCCGCTCGATTGATTCAGACCGTCGATTCGCTTCGTCTCGCCGAAGAGATTCAGGCGATCGCTTCCAAGGGGGATGAGCCGGTCGATGTCCTCGTCCAAGTGAACGTGAGTGGCGAGCCCAAGAAGACGGGCATCACGCCTCCTGCCGTGCCGCACATCATCGATCAGATCGAGACGATGATCAACGTTCAGGTTCGTGGGCTGATGTGCATGGCCGAGAACACCGAGGATCAGAACGCCATCCGTCAGAACTTCCAACAGTGCAGCGAGTTGTTCGACGAGATTCAACGGCGTGGCAACCTCGGCGGTCGTTTCAACATTCTTTCGATGGGCATGAGCAATGATTTCGAGGCGGCCATCGAGTGTGGCGCCAACTGCATCCGTGTGGGCAGCGCGATCTTCCAGGATGAAGGTCGAACGAAGCCCGCCGAGTGATCAGGCTCCGCTTCTGATCAGAAGTCGTACTTGATGCCACCGAAGAGACGCAGATCGTTTCTCGTGGATCCTGCCGGGACGATCGACTGAAATTCATCTCGAACACCGATGTAGAAGCTCAGTCCCTCCGACTCCTGCAGCTGGAAGTTCCATTCAGCATTCAGTGACAGGCGGAATTGATCGAAGTCCGTGACCTCTGGTGCATATGACAGCGTGCCTGCGAATTTCTGTCGGTCGTTGATCTGCCATGACCATTCGACCGCGGCGAGAAGTTCCGGAAGCGTCTGTGGGACGCCGTATTCATAGGTCAGACCACCACCGAAGCGGGTATCTATGGTCAGTGTCTCGGAATTGATGAGCCGGTAACCGGGACCCACGTATCCACTGACCCTGTGTTCCCAGAGTTCGAATTCATCCCATTGGTAGCTGCCTCGTGCGAAGACGCTCCAGTCGCTTTCGGGGAAGAACCAATCCTGGGTGGTGCCAAGGGTGATGTCGTTGTCGATGATCTCATCATTCGCACTGTTGAGGAAATACGCGCCGTTGATTCTGAGACGAGCGAACTCGCTGTTGTGTTCGGCCTGGGCGCTCAAGCGGACGTTGAATTCGGTATTCACGTTTTCAACGAAGCCGAATGCGGCACCCACAACGAAATTCCAGTGCTCGTAGTCGGTCAGTGCCTCGATCGTCTTTTCAGGATCCGTGGCCTCCGCTTCGCCGGCATCGTCCGTTTCGCTGGTTCCAGTCGTGTTCGCGGCCGGGACCTCCTGCCGTGCGCTCGCTTGCGGCCTGACGCCTGCGCCGGTCACGATCTCTCCAAAGCCTGGGCGTACGGGCCTGGGGACGCTTCTTTTGACGGCCAGGATCCTGTCTCTGGGAATCCTCATCTGTTCGAAGACCGGATGCATGAGGATGACCTCATCCGCATTCTCTTCGATGATCGTTCCGCGAATCACATCTCCGTCGGAAAGCACGATCTCATCCGCTTTCGGAGAGTCTTCGGACATCACGGCACCCATGTTGATGGATTCCGGATCATATCCCGCTTCGATGTAGGCCTCGCGCAACCTCGCCATCTCCGCGGATTCATTCCCGACCGAGCCTGTCCTCGCCTCGGTGTTGGGCATCGCGAGCATCGAGGGCCCTGCCCATGACGCCAGAGCCCATGTGAGAGTGAGAATCAAGCCGTTCAGACGCATGCGTTGCGTGTTCCAATTGATGTTTCGCGGTATCTCGTAGATGATCCTGAGGCGATATCACTTCAGATCACGTGGTACGTGATCTGATGTTCTTCCCCCGATCGCCTGCAAGAAGGCGAAGTCAAAAGCGAGCGATGCTCGTACCGGAGTTATCGTCAAGATGGAACCGAAGACTGCACATGATGGCCAACAAAGTTCACATCACGATTCGAATGTTTCATCCACTGGTGACATGAGAATCGCGATCGTCTCAAGGCGTCCGATTCGCCTCCTGTCCGTGTTGAATCTATGCCTCTTCGTGGTGATCGGTCTTGGTTTCATCCTCAATGTCCAGACCATCTATCCCCGCGCTTCGTCCGATTCAGGCGTCCCAGCCTCTGAGGCTTCTTCACCAGCGGCCAGCACACCCGAGATCGATTCGGAGGGCTCTGACTCCAGGCCCGTCAGCGTGGAGTCCGTCATGGTGCACGCCGATGGTGGTGCATCGCTGCCGGTACGGGTCCTTGATTTCGTTCAGTTCACCGTGTTGGTTCTCATAGGCTCGATCTGTGGTCTGATCTCACTCGGATGCCTTGCCTTGATTTCAGATCGTCCATTCGGCGATCTCATGTCTGGCATTATCGGAATCTCGTCGTGCCTCTGGCTGTCTGCGCTCGCCCTTTACGTCCCCGCTCCGGAGGAATTCCTGATCGATCCGATCCAGTATTCGGTGGCAGGCCTCGTTCTGTGGCTCAGTTCGACTTGGATTCTGGGTCTTGGTTCACGAATGGGGCTGTCATTCACGGGAGGAACCGTCGCGGTGCTCGGCATCATGGCGCTTGGGTCTCGAATCGTCGTCTGGGCCACCTGGAGTTGAGCTCGACCGGCCAGCTCTCTCCTGTTCTTGATTTCGGGCCTGCTCCAGACGGCCCTCCTCGGCGTGTTCGATTCGAAGTCTCGACAACCGTTCTCGACGTGATTCCGGACGGGTGTCCTGTTCGATGCCACTGGCTGGGGCATCATTCTCCGAGCCCCTCTCCAGCGAGTCCGCCTGGTTGACGGACAACTCGGCGATCTGCTGATTGAATGGCAGGTGGTATCTCGCGATCTGGGTGTTCGAGTACCGGCTCCGGCACCGGTAGCAGACCAGTTTGGTTCTGGAGACCATGAGAATGACCAGTTCGGCGATCATGACCAGAATCAACGCCGCAAGGATGATGGGGTTGTTGGCGTATCCGAACAGACTGACCGCGGTACCGGCAAAGGCAAGAATCACGAAGATGGGAGTCACACTGGGAAGCGTCTTGATTCGAAAGAGGTGGTCGCTTCCACAGGCCAGGCAGCGTCTGAGATTTCCAGAATCATCAAGCGTGCCTTCCCAGTCCAGAAAGACCTCCTCATCGCCTGGAGCGATGGATGCTCTCGGCGGTCGAGCCTCCGGTTCGAGGCTGACTCGGCCCAGTCGCCGTCTTGAAAGGTCGTTGAGGTCGATCTGCATGACTCCATGATGGTACGTCATGTGAACGAACGCACGAAATCACCAGTCTCCACTACCATCCCATTATGACTTCTGAAGAAGAAACACTCTTCGTCGACATGGATGCACGTGCCTCTTCCCTGCGGGATCTTCTTCCCGGGCGCTTCATCGTGCTCGATGGCCCTGATGGTTGCGGGAAATCCACTCAGATGAGCCGTATGAAGGCTTTCTGTCTTCGCTTCGGAATTGAAATGGAGCATGTGCGCGAGCCGGGTGGCACCACCATCGGCGAGCAGGTTCGAGAGATTCTTCTCGATGCCGGAAATGACCGGATGGTCGTGCGAACCGAGATGCTCCTCTACATGGCGTCACGGTCACAGTTGATCGCCGAGCGGATCCAACCTGCTCTGAACGCGAACCGATTCGTCCTCGCTGATCGATTCATCTCCTCGACTCTGGCCTATCAGGGAACCGGGGGGGGGCTCTCACCCGAAGAGATCATGACGGTCGGAGAGGTCACCACGGCGGAGACGAAGCCCGATCTCGTCGTGATCCTCGACGTCGACACGGACATCGCATCGACCCGTATCTCGGGTGAACTTGATCGGATGGAACGCAAGGGCAGGGCGTTTCATGAACGTGTGCGTGCCGGTTATCTGGATCAGATCGAGCGTGAGCCCGATCGCTATCTTCGCATCGATGCGGGGCAGGGGCCGGATGAAGTCTTCAACGACTTGTTGCAGGGCCTGATCGAGCGCCTTTCCTGAGTCTCTCCACGAGCAGGTTGTCCAGCTCGTCGGCGGCTCTCTCCAAATCGTCATTCGTCACCATGGCATCGTAGATACCCAGTTCGTAGGCTGATTTGATCTCCGACTTCGCTTCCGAGAATCGTCGTTCGATGATCTCGGCGTTTTCACGACCTCGGTCCACAAGTCGCTTGTGCAGTGCCTCTTCCGATGGTGGAAGAATGAAGACTCCGAAGGTGTCCGGCTCCTCAGCCTTGACCAGCTTTGCGCCCTGAACATCGATGTCCAGCAGAACGATCCTGCCTTCCGCCATGTTCTTTTCGATGGGTTCCCTGGGTGTGCCGTACCAGTAGCGTCCGAACACGCAGGCGTGCTCGAGGAACTTGTCCTCATCGACCCATCGCTTGAAGGTGGGCTCATCGAGAAAGTAGTAGTCGACACCATCGGTCTCGTGCTGTGTTCGCTGTCTGGTAGTCGCCGAAATGCTGAAGGTGAAGTCGAACTTTTCGTTCAGACGTTCGATCAACGTGGTCTTTCCAACGCCCGAGGGGCCGGAAATGATCATCAGGAGGCCGGGGTTCGCATTCTGCGTGTCTGAATCATGACTCATCATGTCATGGTAACGGGACAGGGGGGTTTGTTGAAAGACGGGCCCCCCGCCGACTCTGCAGGTGGCCCGATCATCGTCTTCTCAGGGAATCTCATCGCGGTTGGGAGCCACGAGCGCGCCCAGCCATTCCTGGTAGTCGTAGTCCGTCAGCGCGGGTTCGTCGTCCTCGTCGCCCCCATCGTCCCAGGCATCCGTCGCGGGTGATCTCTGGACCGATTCCGGGAGGATGGCGACCATTCCCGGGCGCACCGGCCTCATCGGAAGCCTCAGGGCCATCCCCGCATGATGCCATGGTGGGACATTCACGATCCAACGTTCGATCAGTTCCTCCTCGGCGGTTCTTTCGATCGGCTGGATGATGTTCTCTGCCGGATCGGATTGGATGATTCTTGTGATCGTGGGATAGGCACGATCAAAGCGCGATCTGGTCGGCCCTGCCTGTGCGGCATCGAGAGTTCCCCAGCAGAGCATGGCGAGGAGCAATACAAGAAAGGGCGGTGTCTTCATTGTCTGAATTGCATTCATTTTAGTTGGCCTCCTTTCTCATTCACTTTCGAGGACCTGGGCGTTCTGAAGAATCTGCCATCCGACATCTCGGAACGCCGGAAATCGACCCATCGTGCCGGTGATCACTCTGATGTCCTCGTCGTCCAGAGGCCATGGTTCCTGTGAGACGCCCTGCAGATCAGCCTGCTGTCTTCGAAAATGCTCCAATGTGAAGGCACGCTCACGCATCGACCAGTTGCCAAGTCGTTCTCCGATTTCGATCGCCTTGTTGGTGAAGACGGCCATGTGTCGGTGCATGTCGTCTCCTGACAGATGCCGCAAAGCGATGTTGCATCCGAATATCGCCCACCATCCCCAGCTCTCGAGTTCGATGTCCGGTTCCACCTGCGAAGGGTCAACGACGCCATCGAGACCCTCCAGTATTCGTTCGACCGCATCGCTGGCATTGATCTCGCCGTCGGCGGCGTCGATCTCGATGAGGGCTCCCTGGCAGGTGTTTCGAAGACCGCGGTAGTACGGCTCGTCGAATTCCTTGCTGAGATCCTCGTACAGTCGTTGTGCGCTCGAGAGATCTTCCCGAGACCTGCTCGCAAGATTCTTGATTCGTGAATCGGATTCCGACATCATCCGTCGCACGGCGTTTCCTCGTACGAATCTGAGGAATGCGAAACGGGTCCGTTCATTCCGCTCGGCCCTGTCCACGGTGCCGATCTGCGAGATCAGTTCGCTTGCAATCGATTTCGCTTCTACGAGATGCCACAGTGTGTAATGGGCGTTCGCGAGATTGATGTGAAGCATGAAGCGAGTGGATTCCGGAATGCCCGGTTCGGTGATCGCGGCCTGAATGACTCGGAGTGCGTTGGCATACCGCCCCAGTCCGTTGTAACCGCCGGACATGCGATTGAACGCGATGGCTCTCTGTTTGGGTGTCTCCGCCTTTGAGAGCATGGCCTTCGCGAGATCAACCATGTCATTCCATCGGGCGTCACGGTGGGCTTGGTAGACGGATTCATCCATCGCTTCGAAGGTCAGTTCGTCATGACGGTTCGATGATGCGGATGCGTCGTTGCACACCGACTCCGCCACGTCTCCGATCGTCCAGTCCAGAGCCTCCGCGATGCCCGCGATGAGATCCAGCTTGGGATTTCCGCTCTGTGGGATGATCTTTGTCGGGTCACGCCGAAGAGCGGTGCTGAGCTCTCCCTTGGTCCAACCTCGATAGACGCGTGCGAGGTCGACGAAGCGACCCAGACGTTCACGCTGGTGCATTACAGCTTTCATTTCTTTCTGGTCTCCAATTGAATGTCGGAATCATCTCCATCTGTCCCTTCGAAGACCCACCACCAGGGTGGACTCTTCGCGACAGTTGGCCCCGCAGCACAATCACGTCCGATGGAATCCCTTTCGCCAAGTTCTCGGATCCATGCTCTTTGCCCGATCCAACGTGCCTGTTTCTCGAAGAATCCGCCATCCCGGCTCCATGAAGCCGATTCCTGCCCCCATGGTGCGAACGAACAAAGTGAGTTCATCGGGTTCCATGTGCCATTCAAGCATCGTTCGACCAGATCGATTCGCTTCCTGCCACGCCTGGAATGACAGCTGGTATGCGTCCGATCTGAGGAGTCCGTCGTCGGGTTCGGAGCTGAAGGCGGCCGCCTTTCGTGCAAGTCGATGGGCCTTCTCCCACCGGTCCACATCGTGCACGTGTCGGGAGCGAAGGGCGATTCTCGCTCCGAAGATTCCCCACCATGCCCAGGCTCTGCGTGTCCGGTTTTCAATCGACCCACCATGCACCCGTGCATCGGCTTCATCGAGTGCCTTTTCGATCTTATGAATGGCGTTGGATGCGGGCATCGTTCCCAGGGTGGCATCGAGTTCCAGGATCGCCCCTAGGGTCACGGTTCGTTCATCGAGATCACGGGTCGATTCGATTTCACAACTCTGCAGTGAACGAAGAAGATCGCGTCGTGCTCTTCTAAGTTCGCCAATGCCGATCCCCTGGTCGATGCACGCCCGCACCGCATTCGCTCTGACGTATCTTGCCGAGCGCTCCACCTCACCAAGGTGTTTTCGATCATGGTGCGTGTCGCCTTTGATCATCTCGAGAAGTTCGGATGCGACCGATCGCGCTTCCAGGTGATGGTGCATCCTGAGGTGTGTCCTGCAGAGATGCATCTTCAGATCGACGTGCGTCTTGAATTCAAGGCCACCCTGCTCGAGCCCCTTTCGAAGATTGCACAACGCACCGGTGAGATCACCGTCGTTCATCTGAGACCTTCCGATCATTTCGAGTGCGATCGATCGTTCCCGTCCATTTTCGGATTGCAGCAGCAACATGCCCGCCACCGAACGTGACAGATTCGACCGGCCTTTTCTCTCGAGCCGCTTCGAGATTCGTCGAAGTTTCTCGAATCGATGTCGTGCGCCGATCCGTCTGCACCCAAGCATGCGTTCCTCGGAGTGCGTCGTGCCCTGCAGTGCGTTCACGACATCCGTGACCGTCCATTCCAGCAGGCCGGCGAGTGATCCGACCATGTCCATCTTCGGGTTTCCAGTCGGTGGGATGATCCGGGTCTTGTCCCTCCCGACGGCATCCGCCAACTCCTTCACGCCGAGGTCCCCGTAGATCCGTGCCAGTTCCACCATGCTGACGAGTCTCCTGCGTCTGAGAGTGGATTCCATCGGGCGTTGAGCCACCAGCGTTTCGCCGGTTGCGTGGTCGATTGCAGGCATGCGATCTCCTGAAATGGTTTCATCGTCATCGCATTTCTTCGCACCCCGGCGAGACGACACCTGTTCTCTCTGTCTGCATGATCTCGCGTGGACCGGACTTTTCGGGAACTGCTGCCTTTTTTCATCCTTCTTGCTCGTCTCACGCTGATGTGGCAAGATTCCGTGATGACGATTCCAATCTTCTGCCGTTTCTGTCACTACGACCTTCGGAGCGTGCTTTCGGAGTCCTGCCCGGAGTGCGGGCGCACGTTCGATGTCACCAAACCGAAGACCTTCTCGACGATGGGAAAAGCTCCCAGTTTTCTGCTGAGTCTTCTGGTCGTGTTCATGCTCGGGATCGTCGCCTTCTTCAGTCTCTGGTCCGTCGCATTCACGCTGAGCTACGGCATCGATCGATACCTAGCGTTCTGGGTCATCTTCGGGACCGCTCTTGCTTTCGGAATCGTCGCGGGGATTCTGGCCGCCTTGAAACGTTTCCTGCTGATCCGCATCTCGTCGATCGTCATTGGTGTCCTCTGCATCTGGGCCGGACTCTTCCTGGCAAGCGACAAGTTCTATCGTGTCTGGCAGGCGATGCCGAATGCTTCAGCCGAGGCCTATTCGGACTCCGCTCCCGCGGGAGTGCTCGTGTTGGGATGGATACCGGCGATCTTTCTTCTTTCGCTCGTCATCATGCTCACTCTGTGCTTGAGATGGGTTCTGAACTCGCTTCCACGCAAGCCTCCACCACCTCTCCTCGTGAGTGAGGATTGAACCGCTCATTTCGAATATGGCTTGCGACCCAGAAGCACTTCGGAACGCTCGCTCAACGGTCGTGAGGTCCACGCATCCTCGGTGTGTTCGGACAAGTGCCTGACCACGAGTTCATAGACCGCCTCGCGATCCACGCTGGTGTCTATCTCGACACAACGGTTCCTGTTCTTGAAGAGCTCGACCGTCGGCAGAGTCACCGCCTTGAAGGTGTCGAAGCGCTGCTTGAGGCTTTCGATGTTGTCGTCCTTGCGCCCCGAATACTTGGCTCGACCGAGTATCCGTTGTTCAAGCACCGGATACGGACACTCGAAGTAGAGCATCTTCGGGAGTTCACGGTCTCTTCCGAAGACGTCATGCCAGGCCTCCAGATTCGAGAGTGATCTCGGAAAGCCGTCGATCAGAAAGTTGTTTCTGCCCGTCAGCCTGGTGACCTTGTCCATCGCATCCTTCAGCAGCGTGACGACGATCTCGTCCGAGACGAGGTTGCCCGCGGAGATCAGCGCGTCCATGGCTTCAGCTCTCGGCCCACCTGCTTCCATTTCGGCTCGCAGGAGATCTCCCGTGGAGAGATGGGTCCAGCCCAGCTGCGCCTGAGCGAGTTCGCACATGGTTCCCTTGCCCGCGCCGGGGCCTCCCAGCACGAATACGACGTTCGGTTCGGGGCATGCTTCCCTCGGATCACAATGGTGGATCACCACCCTGGGAGCCGGGGCCACGCCCTTCTTGTAGACATGCCACGTCCTGTCGGTGGGTGGCATCTCGTCTTCGCATGTGATGTCGTAGGCAAGGTGTCCGTCCAGGCGACTGATCCGCCAGGATCGATAGCTGTTCGAATAGGACAGTGACGGGCTTCGTTCGCCCTTTCCATCTGCACGATCCCAGGCCATCCTGCCGTTCCAGTATCCCGCGGTCGAAACCGTTCCGGATTCGCTTTTCACCGGAGGTGCGGTGGAGGGCACGAAGAGTCCGTCGATCTCCGGGATGCCGGCACCTGATAACTCGATGAAGAAGGTGTTGGGCTTCGGATCGAGATCGGGATTCATGGCTTCCTCCTCGAAGACGACCGGGTCGAGGAGGCCCTGTGCCGCCCCTGTTCGATCATCCGTGGATCAGACGTCCTTCGGTCGCCAGGGTCGCCTCGTGCATGCTTTCCGCCATCGTGGGATGTGCGTGCATTGTGGAGATGATGTCTTCCGCGGTGGCTTCCAGTCGAATGGCGAGTCCCATTTCGGCGATCAGTTCACTGGCGTCCTCGCCGATGATGTGCGCCCCGAGAATCTCACCGTAGGGCTTGCTGGTGATCACCTTCACAAGACCTTCGGTCTTGCCGACCGCGATCGCCTTGCCGTGCGCCTTCAGCTGGTAGGTGCCGACGTTGTAGTCGATGCCCTTCTCCTTGCAGGCTCGTTCGGTCATGCCGATCGACGCGATCTGGGGCGAGCAGTAGGTGCATGCTGGGATGGCGTCGTAGTCGATGGGAACCACGTGGTGTCCTGCGATGTGTTCGACGCAGGCGACGGCTTCTTCCGAACCGACATGTGCCAGCCAGGGTGCGCCGATGACGTCACCGATCGCGAAGATCCCGGGAACGGATGTGGCGTAAGTCGGGTCCTGACTTTCTCGGTAGTCGGTCCAGATGTGCCCCTTTTCGACGCGAAGTCCCAGAGAGTCGTCGAAGAGTCCGTCGAAACGTCCGTGGACGCCGATCGCGACGAGAACGCGTTCGCAGTCGATGGTTTCGCCCTTGGCCTTGTCATCACCCGCCGGAGCGACGGTCACCTTCACGCCGGACTTGCCGGTCTTGATGTCCTTGACGGTCGTTCCGGTCTTGAATTCGATGCCCTGCTTCTTGAAGGCCTTGAGTGCGACCTTCGAGACATCGTCATCCTCGGCGGGGAGGATCCGATCGAGCATTTCCACGACGGTGACCTTGGTGCCGAATGCATTGAAGAAGTAGGCGAATTCCATGCCGATCGCGCCCGATCCGACGATCACCATCGACTTCGGACATTCGGGAATGGTGAGTGCGTGGTAGCTCGAGATGATCTTCTCACCATCGCACGGGGCGAAGGGGAGTTCGTTCGGAGCCGCTCCGGTCGCGACCATCACGTTGTCGGCGGTGAGCGTTCCGGAGTTCTTTCCACCGGTGCCCGAGTAGTAGTCATCATCGGCTTCGGAGATCTCGACCGTGCATGGTGTGGCGGAGGTGCGTCCGCTGGTGATCTTGGCATGTCCCTCGTAGTGGTCGATCTTGTTCTTCTTGAAGAGGAATCCGACGCCGCTGTTCAGGCTGCCGGTGATCTCGCGACTGCGACCCATCACCTTGTCCCAGTCCACGGTGACGGCTGCGGGATCGATGTTGATTCCCCATTCGGAGCCGTGGGTCACGGCTTCCTGATAGAGCTCCGCACCGTGAAGCAACGCCTTTGTCGGAATGCAGCCCCAGTTCAGACAGACTCCTCCGAGCTTGCCGCGCTCCACGCAGGCGACCTTGAGTCCCAGCTGGGCAGCTCGAATGGCTCCCACATATCCGCCGGGTCCGCTTCCGATCACGATCAGGTCGTAGTGCTTGCTCTGAGCCATGTCTGTATCCACCGTCGTCAATTTGAGAGAAAAGCTCGATCAGGGCGCTCCTGATCGGGAGGGGGAAGATTCTAGCATCGAGGAACCCTGAGCAGGTATCCCGATTCCCCAGGAAGGGCAGGATCGGACCGAAGTCCGACCCCGAAACTGCCGATTTCAGCTTCTGGAGCCGCATCCGGCTCCGGCAATCCATCCGGAGGAATCCATGACTTCATCGCCCAGCATCGAATCTGACGACTCCAATGCTCTCTCAGCCCTCGCGGTGGCCAGTCACGAGGTTCGTGGGGCGCTCGCGGCGATCATCTCGCATGCCGAATTGCTTGCCGAACGCGCTGATGATCCTGGCAACAGTCGAGCCACCGCCTTGTTGATCGAGCGGCATGGCCGTGCGGTTCTGGACACGTTCGATTCGATTCTCAGGGCGGCTCGACACCATGATCAGCGAGTGGACTTCAGGTCTGGGCCCTGTGATCTTCGTGCCATGATCGAGGAACTGGTCCGGCTTCAGAGGCCTCGAGTCGTGGCGGCCGGTCTCACCATCGAGGTTTCGGTCGAGGCCTCCGTCCCCCGCATGTTCGATCTCGATGGTGGTTCTGTTCATCGAATTCTCTCCAACCTGATCGAGAACGCTTTGAAATACACGATTCACGGTGGCATGAGCATCCGAGCTCGCGGTACCGATGCCGGTGGGCTCTCGATCGAAGTGCAGGACACCGGAATCGGCATCGATCCAGCAGATGCTGATCGCATCTTCGACCCCTACGTCCGATCGATTGATGCGGGATCCTCTCGTATCAGCGGTGTCGGGCTCGGTCTGTCGCTCTGCCGTGATCTCGCACGTTCCATGAATGCGGAACTCACGTTCGAAGTCGGACCGGAGGGTGGTTCGATCTTTCGCCTGGAATGCAGTCGCATGTCCGTCGAGGCTGCTCCGGATTCCGATGTCATCAAAGGTGCTCGCATCCTTCTGATCGATGACTGCGATGAGACCCTCAGGATTCATGAGGCGATGTTGGAATCAAGTGACGCACTCGTCACTTCGACGACCTGTACCCGTGATCTGATGCTGGAGCATTTCGGGCGTGCCGGACCGAAGGCTTTCGATCTGATTCTGATCGATCTTGAAATGCCTGATCTCGACGGTTGGCAGGTCTGCACCGGCCTCGTCGCGCAGGGGCCCGCGCCACCGGTGATCGCGCTCACCGCTCACGAGATCGACCCCATTCGAGATCGTGCGCTTCAGCATGGTTTCTCGGAGATCCTTCAAAAACCGCTTTCCATCAATGATCTGGCCTGCGTGGTCGAACGACTCGTCGCACCAGGGTCAGTTCGACTGGCCGGATGATGACGTCTCTTTCGCACTCGTTTCAGGCCTTCTGGTATCGATATTCCCATTTGATCCGTTCGAGGCGTTCGAACCTTCCATCCGCGCTGGTACCATCGAATCGTCGTGCGAACCGCCATCATCAGTGACATCCACGCGAATCTCGAAGCCCTCGAGGTTGTCCTCGCCGACATCCGCGAGCAGGGGGTCGATCGGACCATCTGCCTCGGCGACGTCATCGGGTACGGACCCGATCCCTGTGCATGCATCGATCTCGTTCAGGAACATTGTCTGTTCTCTCTCCTCGGGAACCATGACTTCGCGTGCCTGCTGGAACCCACGAATTTCAATCCGATCGCCGCGCAGGGTTCGTACTGGACTCGTGCTCAGTTCGAGCCAGCGGGCGATGACCACGACCCCGCCGTGACCGCACGAAGGCAGTCCTTCCTCCATCTGATGAAGACCTATGCCTTTCTGGATGACGATCGTGACTATCTCCTGGTTCATGCATCACCGAAGAAACCCCTCTCCGAATACCTCTTCAGAGAAGATGTTCAGAAACCCTCGAAGCTCGCCACGGCGTTTCTCTCGATGCCGGGCGCCCATGCCTTCGTGGGCCATACCCACGTCCCCGGCGTCTTCTCCGGCGAACTCGACGGTGCGGGTCGCATCAGTACCGAGTCGCTCTTCGATTTCGAATACGGGAACGAGCTGCCTGAACCGTTTCCACTCGACCGGCAGGACGGACAGATGCGATTCATCGTCAATCCGGGCTCTGTGGGTCAGCCACGGGATGGGGACCCCAGGGCCAGTTACGCCATCCTGGACGATTCCGCCGGGACTCCCACGATCGAATTTCTGCGTCTGAGCTATCCGATGCAGATCACCGCCGACAAAATCAGGCGGATAGACCAGCTGGCGGACCGTCTGGGCGATCGATTACTGGTCGGGGAGTGACTTCGTTGGCACTCACGGGGGCCCTCCAATAACATTGTCCTTTCGAAACGATGAATCTCCACTTCGGAGGTTCAGGCCTCTGCCGGAGAAGCCTCTCAGTGCGCATCGCGATCATCAGTGACATTCATTCGAACTCCGTCGCCCTCAGTGCGGTGATGTCCGAAATCGAATCCAGCTCCATCGACGAGATCATCTGTCTGGGTGACATCATCGGATACGGTCCGGATCCGCTGACCTGCATCGACGTCGTTCAGGAGAAATGCTCCCTCGTCCTGCTCGGGAATCACGATTTCGCCTGTCGCACGCAGCCCGTGAATTTCAATCAGCTCGCACGCGAGGCCGCACTCTGGACCAGAAGCCGGCTGGACCTCGCATGGCCCGATGAGGAGGCACGAGAGAGACGGATATCATTCCTCGATCGACTTCCCGTGCGTCGACTGTTCCAGGACGATCCTCGTCTGTTGTGCGTGCACGGTTCGAGTCGATGCGCCACCAACGAATACGTCTTCCCCGACGATGTCGAGGACAATGCTCGATTCGATCGCCTGTTTCAGAGATTCCAGGGGATCTGTTTCGAGGGTCACACGCACATGCCCGTCGTCTTCGAGCAGGAGATGAACGTCGATGAAGAGGGCATCGAGCGGTCCACTTACACGAGATACCTCGGATATCGAGAAGACGCCCGCTCTTCCGGGCCCGATGGAACCGGCACCATTCGTGGCGCGTCGAAGGTCCCCTTGAATCTGTCCGGAAACCGCAAGTACATCATCAATCCCGGTAGCGTTGGACAACCACGTGACCGTGACCCCTGGGCGTGTTGGGCGATCCTCGAGTGCGAGCCTGACTCGGACGAGATGATGGTCTCATTCCGCAGAACCTACTACGACTGGCATCGGGTGCTGGAGATGATCCGTCATTCCCAGCAGGCCGACGAACAGATCCCATACCGCCTTGATGAGTTTCTCGGCGCACGACTTGAAAGAGGCCACTGAGTTTTCATGGAACCCGCCACCCGAAAAATCGTCCTGCCTCTGATTGCAGGGATGTTCGCCGCCTTCGTCATCACGGCCCTGATCGTCGGTCCTGGAGGGGAGACGCCCGTTCAGAACGAGGACGTCGCCAGCGCCACCCCGGTCGATGATGCGACCGTGTCCGATGGCCAGGTGACGGCAGAACCGGCCACGCAGACCGCGGATGAGACGATGGCCGTCACTGGCAATGCGGAATCATCCGAGACCGAAGCGTCGCTGCCCGTCGGCGACGATGCGCCGGCCGCCCCTGAAGGTGGATTCGGATATCTCGAAGCCACAGCGCCTGACTCCGTGGAAGGGGCAGAGCCTGGTTCGCTGGGATCACTCGATCCCGACGTCGCACGGATGAAGCTCATCTTCGCTCCGACCGCCGCGGGCATCTCCCAGATCACGTTCAGTGATTTCTGGAAGTCCGGCCAGGCCAAGCGTCAGGCGGCTTCGCATCGTGCGGCGATTTCAGCGGGATCCGCGGATCCACCTCCGATGCCCGCCGAGGATGAACGCTACGTTCTTCAGAATTCGATCAGTCTCCAGAACGACGAGGGTCGTTCGTTCGAGACGCCCATACTCGCCGCACACTCGATCGCGATCAGGGGGTGGGGCGACGAGACACGTGTGGTCAGCCTGTTCGGTGCGGTCTGGACCGAACTCGAACCCGGGAGTTTCAGAACCGAGATCCGGGATCAGACTTCCGGAGACGTCGTCCTCGACGTCACCCGGCGCTTCGTCTTCTCCGATGACGGTTACGACATCGCACTCGAGCAGCGTGTGGTCAACAGATCCGCTCGCCCTCTCGCACTTCGTTGGTATCAGTACGGTCCCGCCGATCTCGAGCTCGAAGGCACGACTTATCTTCGTGACGTGCGACGTTTCCACCTCGGGTTTCTCTTCGACCCTTCCCGGGATCCCGAGCAGAAGCACGTGCTCTCCCAGGGCATGATGAAGGAGCGCTCGGATGTCATCTCGATGGGGGAGGCGTTCACCGAATCCGTCGAAGAGAACCGGATGTGGCCGACCGAGCAATCTCTGGAGGAGGATCTCCGTCTTTCATGGTTCGGAGCGACGAATCGATACTTCGGTCTCTGCATCCATCCGATCTACGACCCTCCCGAGAATCCCTCTCGAAGACTGTCCGTCATCGAGTTGATCGAACCCGCTCTGGGCAAGACACTCGATGCGAACGGCCAGGAGCAACAGGTCGTCACCACCTCTCTGCACGGTACTGAACAGCTCGTGAGTTCCGGCCAGACCGCCTCGTGGGACCTCGGCATCTTCGCCGGCCCCCTCGAACGCAGCATTCTCAACCACGAGCAGCCGTACGAAGCGCTCGGAATGGGCGGACTCATCCTCTACCTGATGAGTGGATGCTGCACCTTCTGCACCTTCGCCTGGCTCGCCGACTTCATGATCCTGTTCCTCTCGGCGATCAATTCGATTGTCTTCGACTGGGGCGTCGCGATCATCATCCTGGTGTTCGTGGTCCGTGCCTGTCTTCACCCCATCACCCGCAAGGGCCAGATCGGGATGCAGAAGAGCGCCAAGGCCATGGGAGAGATCAAGCCCGAGATCGACAAGCTTCGCGAGCGCTTCCCCGACGACAACGAGAAGATGCGTCAGGAACAGATGCGCCTCATGCAGGAGAAGGGGGTCAACCCTCTCGGATGCGCCACCGGCATGCTGCCGATGTTCCTTCAGATGCCGATCTGGATCGCACTCTACGCGGTGCTCTTCTTCGCCTTCGACCTCCGGCAGCAGTGGGCCTTCTACGGCTTCTTCCAGCTGTTCGATGGGTGGGCCTTCATGGGTGACCTGAGCGCACCGGACAACTTCATCGACTTCGGGATCCAGAAGGAGTTTCTGTTCTTCACCTTCACCGGAATCAATCTTCTTCCACTGCTGATGGGCGTGGTCTTCTTCATCCAGCAGAAGTACATGGCACCACCGCCCAGCGCGACCATGACCGATGATCAGAAGAAACAGCAGAAGCTGATGAAGATCATGATGCTCGTGATGTTCCCAATCATGCTCTACGGAGCGCCCAGCGGGCTGACCCTCTACATCCTCACATCCAGCATCATCGGCACCACCGAAAGCCGTTACATCCGAAAGCACATCAACCGCATGGAGGAGCTCGAGGAATCCGGCGTGGTGGACGAGAAGGCGCTTGCGAAAGCCGAACGTCGCAAGAAGCGGCAGGACAAGACCGGCAAGATGTACGAGAAGATGCTCGAGAACGCTCAGGCAAAGCGAAAGATGAAGGCTCAGAAGTCCCGAACCTTCAAGTCCAAGTCGGATCGCAAGAAGAGCTGAGGCCTGGTTCGCATGAACGTCGCCGACACCATCATCGCGATCGGCTCTCCTCCGGGGCGTTCCCAGAGAACCCTCCTCAGGCTTGCCGGACCCGATGCGTTTCGTCTGTGCGACATCGATGATCCCGTTCGAGGCCTGGAGCCTTCCTCGCTCGCTCTTGAACATCAAGCACTCCCGGTGCTCCGGCTGATCGCGCCCGGTCCCGAGAGCTACACCGGTGATGATGTGGTCGAGCTTCTGGTGCCCGGCGGACGACCGATCGTCGAACGAATCCGGCAGGAACTCGATGCTCGAGCAGATCGCCTGGGCATTCCTCTGCGTGATGCCGGCCCCGGCGAATACACGGCGCGTGCCTACCTCAACGGGCGCATCGATCTTCTCAAGGCCGAGGGCATCTCCGAGACCATCAGGGCTGAAACGGACTCGCAGTTACGTGCGGCGCACGGATTGTCCGGCGGGGGACTCGGTGATTTCGCTGGTGAGATCGCACAGGAGATCATTCGCCTTGCAGGTCTGGTGGAGGCGGGCATCGATTTCACAGATCAGGAGGATGTGGTCGCGATTCCCATGGCGGAGCTGATCACATCGGTTCAGGGGCTTCTTGATCCGCTTCGAGATCGTCTCAACCGTTCGATCACGATCGAGAGGCTTGATTCGGTTCCGGTCGTGGTTCTCGTCGGTCGTCCCAACGCTGGAAAATCAAGTCTCTTCAACGCACTGCTCGGCCGCGAACGAACCGTCGTCGCCGACCTCGCCGGAACCACCCGTGATGTTCTCGCGGAGCCGCTTCAGATCGAAGGTGATGATGGTGCCTTGGAGATCCTGCTTCTTGATGGAGCGGGTTTCGACCCGAGCAATCCCAATCCGGGGGGTCTCGAACTTGCGATGGAGCGTCGAATCGGCGAGGCATTGCTTCGCTCCGATCTCCTGCTTCGCTGCACGGCTCCCGGCGAGGAACCCATCGATCTCGAACCGTTCATGGAGAGAGGATCGAGCCCTCGGATCCTCGACGTGATGACCAAATGCGATCTCTCAGTGGACGATGGCCGAACAGGCCTCAGGACCAGCACGACATCCGCACAGGGATTGGACGCCCTGGCACGTTCGATCCGCAGTTCTCTGGGGGGTGCCTCGAACGTGCTCGGCGCGGACAGGTTCGCCTTGAACCAGAGGCATGAGTCGGTGCTTCGCCGTTGCACGGACACGCTCGAGGAACTTCTGGTGCTCTCACGGGCTGTCGACGCTCCCCCCGTCGAATTCCTCGCCGCACGCCTGCGTGAGGCACTGGATGAGCTGGGAATGCTCATCGGTCGAGTCACTCCCGATGACGTGCTGGACCAGGTCTTCGCGAATTTCTGCGTTGGAAAATGAATTGAATCGAACCGTAAAAGGATTCACCGACTTCGACGAACCCCGGCTTCACGTGGGTGCTTTCTCGGCTAGCCTGATCACATGAGCATGAACCGCATCGACATCCGGCCCCGCTACTGCGAATGTGATCCCATGGGAGTCGCTCATCACGCGACCTTTCCGATCTGGTTCGAGATGGGGCGGACCGAGCTTCTTCGAGAGACCGGCGTCAGTTACCGGGAACTGGAGGCCGAGGGCATCTTTCTCGCCGTGGTTCGATTGGACGTCCGTTACAAATCACCCGCGCGGTACGACGATCAACTCGTGCTGGAGACGCGGCTGGGTCCCGTCGGTCGGGTGAAGATCGAACATGAATACACCCTGATGCGCGACGATGTCGTCGTCGCGACCGGACGCACGACGCTTGCCTGCCTGGGTACCGACGGAGCCGCCCGGCTGCTTCCGGACGTGCTCGCCCGACTGCATGATTGATCACGTCGAACGTTTGGGGTCGTCCGCTGGGGCGAGTCGGGTTCGGATCCTCGACAGCGGACCCGAGTAGCTTCTTCTGAGCTCGGCTTCCAATCCGCTCTTCAGCATCCGGTCGAGTTCATACTTCGCCGGACTTGATTCCACCAGGATGGTGATCGTTCCTCCACGCATCTCACCGAACCTGCAGGCCTCGGTGAGCTGGTCGGGAACGTGACGTTCCCAGGCCTCGGTGAAGGTCGAAAGTCGACCCTCATTTCGCTTGGCGACCTTTTTTGTCGACTCCACGAGCCCTGAAATCGAAGTCTCAGGGTCCCATTTTCGCCGGTAAGGGGCGATTCTTCGTAATCTGGCCAGTCTGGGATCGGTCATCACCCCCGAGGATAGGGGGTTCAGCGGTATGCTGCTCGACCTATGACACAGGT
>MDTG01435946.1_pt1 | contig 42709 bp, 37 predicted proteins | sample 811421 | NCBI WGS metagenome assembly MDTG01 (sample SAMN05326645, study PRJNA326480) | marine metagenome | isolation source: seawater | place: Pacific Ocean: South East | collected 2011 | reverse complement strand
GTTGAGGTAGTCGAGGCCCACGTTGTCGAGGAAGCCCAGCCGCTCGTTGATTTCCTTGAGGATCGCGCGGGCGATCTGCTGCTGCTGGTCGGTCAGGCGGTCGGGCAGCTGCTCGAACCAGACCTTCGCATCGCCGACGCTCATCTGCGAGGGGGTGGCGATGTCGATTGCGTCCTCGCCGGAGCCGGGCGTCCCGCCGATCTTCACCGCCAGCGCCTTCTCGTTCAGCCGCTTGCCGCCGCAGGTCTCGCACGGCTGCGCGGTCTGGAAGCGGGCCAGCTCGTCGCGCATCCACGCGCTCTCGGTCTGCAGCATCCGGCGGTTGAGGTTGCCGATCACGCCTTCGAACGGCTTGTTGACCGTGTACTGCTTGCGACCGTCCTTGAAGGTTAGCGGCACGCGCTTGCCCCTGGTGCCGTAGAGGATCACGTCCTGGTTGTCCTCGCCCAGCTCCTGCCATGGGGTCGTCAGATCGAAGCCGTACTCCGCCGCGAGGCTGCTCAGCACCTGCATGTAGTAGGGCGACGGCGGGTTGGACTTGGCCCACGGCGCGATGGCCCCCTGCTTCAGCGTCAGCGCCTCGTTGGGCACGACCAGCTGCGGGTCGAACAGCTGCTTCTCGCCGATCCCGTCGCAAGTCGGGCACGCGCCCTGGGGGGCGTTGAAGGAGAACAGCCGCGGTTCGATCTCCTCGATGGTGAACCCGCTGACCGGGCACGCGAACTTCTCGGAGAAGACGATCCGGTTGGCGGGCACGCCCGCGCCTTTCAACTTCTGGTCCGGAGCCCCCGCGGAGGCGGGGGCCTCGTTCGACTGGGCGCCTGGCTGAGGGAGGTCCCCGCCTGCGCGGGGACTCACGCTGGCGGTCACCTCCGCAACCGTCCCGTCCGCGAGGTCCGCATAGGCCAGCCCCTCGGCCAGCCGCAGCGCGGTCTCGAAGCTGTCCGCCAGTCGCGTCTCCAGCCCCGGCTTCACCGCGAGGCGATCCACCACCACCTCGATGTCGTGCTTGAACTTCTTGTCGAGCGCGGGTGCGTCTTCGATCGGGTATATCTCGCCGTCGATCCGCACGCGGGTGAAGCCCGCCTTCTGCCACTCGGCCATTTCCTTGCGGTATTCGCCCTTGCGCCCGCGCACTACGGGCGCGAGCAGATAGGCGCGCGTACCTTCGGGCAGTGCCATCACCCGGTCGACCATGTTGGAGACGGTCTGCGCCTCGATCGGCAACCCGGTCGCAGGCGAATAGGGCACGCCGACGCGCGCCCACAGCAGGCGCATGTAGTCGTAGATCTCGGTGACGGTCGCGACGGTCGAGCGCGGGTTCTTGCTCGTCGTCTTCTGCTCGATCGAGATTGCAGGGCTCAACCCCTCGATATGCTCGACATCGGGCTTCTGCATCATCTCGAGGAACTGACGCGCATAGGCGCTCAAGGACTCGACATAGCGCCGCTGGCCCTCGGCATAGATCGTATCGAAAGCGAGCGAACTCTTCCCCGAGCCCGAGAGCCCGGTGATGACGATCAGGGAGTCCCTCGGCAGGTCGATATCGACGCCCTTGAGGTTATGCTCGCGGGCGCCCCGCACGGAGATTTTGGTGAGTGCCATAGGGCGCGTGTTCCGCTTGTGTTCTTGTCTGTCAAGGATGCCGGTCGGCCTATCCGCAAGGAAGCGAGCGAGGAGCACGCACGGTTTCGCCGGGTCGCGGCAGATGTGGTGTGGCGGAGTGGGATTTCCAATCGCGCCGAGCGCTGGATCGTTGGCACTGCGCTCTAGAGGCGAAGGGGGCGCCAGTTCAAAGCGATTGGAAAAAACGACGGCGACGTGCGCGAGCGCATAGGTTAGGCTGCTTCATTCATCGAGGTGTTCCCGAAGGTCCGTGGATATGCGGGCGTGGGTCTCCCTGGCCTTGGCGCAATTGAATGTCGCACCTTCCTTTTCGAATATATGAGCTGCCTTCTCAGCATGCTCTAATGCTTTTTCCAGCGTCTTGATCGCTATTTCCGTAGGCTCCATGGCCGCCCGGCACTGGAGCAAAATCGCTATGTTTTCTTCACCGTCAGCTCCCTCTATTTGGTTGCCATTCTCAGTAAAGAAGTTACATGCGATACGGGCCTCATCGACCGCTTCACTCATGATCTTCGCACTATTTTTGAGAAGTGCGAGCATGGCCAAGACACCCGACGTGTTATTCCGGGCACTCATGACGAGCAGGTCCTCACCCTCTTTCGCGAAAACTTCTCGGGCATCTCGAAAAGCATCAATGGCCTCCTCGCATCGCTTGATGGCCTTTTCGCCTGCCTCGTCGTGCCCTCCGATCGCAAGTGCCGATCCATGGCGATTTCTGCATTCGGCCCACAAGAGAGGAAAGTCCTCCTTGCGGATTGCGCCCTCAGCCTCCGTCAAATGCGTGAGAGCGTCCTCAATGTAGCCCACTCGCTCGCCATCGTCACTGCGCTGACCCAACCGTGAGAGAACTAGGCCGCGATCAGAATAGACCGTCGCCTTCAGAAAGGGATGCGAGTGGGTCGATTCCAGTTTGATGAGATCGGCGAGGACAGCATCGGCGGCTTCAAGTTCGCCGCCGTCCAGACGCAGCCCCCTGTAGAATAGTTCGGTCGCGCATTGGACGGCGATCATCCCAGCCGCTGTTACATCGAACGGCCGCAACTTCTCGGAAGCGCTAAGCCACACGCTGGTCGCTTCCGGCCAATCGCCTTCGAGCAGAAGGGCCTGCGCTTCGGCATCCGCAAATTCGGCACTCTCCCTCGCGCGCTCGGCAGTGCGGGCGTTGAGCAGTTGCCGAGCGTTCCGATAAAGCCTTGCGGCCAGAGCATGATCGTATTCCTCAAGCGCCTCTTGCGCCGATGCTTTGATCGAAGCGATCCGGTTATCGAACGTTTTGATCCGACGAACCTGCGCCAGCAGACGATCATGCCTCAATTTGAATGCAATTACCGCCTGAGCCAGCTCGCCATCGGTAGAGCCAGGCAAAGCTTCCAGCTCAGAAATTATCGTTTCACGCAGCACAGAGGATGGGATTTCGACGTGCCCTTCCAATAACTTTTCTATCCGCACCATTCTCTCAAAAATTTTTTCGTCGTTTTCCCTTAGGGCTTTCGTGTGTTTAGCTTGCAGCCCCAAACCCTCGTCCAGTTTTTTCTCTAGTCTCGCGACGCCCCTGCCGATATCGGCAAGAAACCAAGGAAAGAGCTTTTGCGCATATTCCGGCTCGGCAAGCGCAGCTTCCAGCGACGCTTCGAGCACCTCAAGTGCGAAAATGCGGGCGGTCCTGCTTGATCCCTCTTCCCCTTCCATACGGAAAATCCGACAATCGTCGCGCAGCGCTAGACGATCGACAATCATCCGCGCGGCCTTCGTCGGATAGGGCTGGTTATCGACGATCGTCAGGCCGAGATCCTTCGCCGGAGGGATAGCTTCGAGCAGGTGAGACGCCAGCCGCTCGTCGGCAGCATTGAGATCGGCCTCCTTCACCCAATCTCCACGCGCCTTCGCTTCCCAACGCTGGCGGATCGCCTTTTGATGCCGTTTCAGCAATGCGGAATTGCCAAGCCCGAAGGTCTGCTTTGCCTCGCCCCACAACTGCATGAGCTTCGATCCGCCGATGATCGCGCCGACCGTGATCCCACCGTCGAGCATGCCGAACGCATAGGCCCCCCAACAGCACCCGATGGCGGTGACTGGCTCAAGACATTTCCACTTAAGCGCCAAATGCACTCCTCCCTTCTCACTACAATCCCCCGCGTCGCACACCCGGTCAAGCACATAAGCATCCGCGCGCCGTCCCCCTCTCCCGGAACATCCGACCCGCGCAATCGTCGGTTAGTCAAACGACATAATCGAAGGACACAACCCATGAACGTACTCGTCTCCGGCGCGACCGGGCACACGGGCCAGCGCCTCGTCCCGCAGCTGATCGAAGCCGGGCACTCCCCCATTGCTCTCGTCCGCGAAGGGTCCGACACGTCGACGCTCCCGGCGGGCTGCACGACCCGCAAGGGCGACCTGACCGACCTGCCCCAGGACGTGTGCGAGGGCGTGGACGCCGTCATTTTCGCCGCAGGATCGGGCAGCAAGACCGGACCGGACATGACCGACAAGGTCGACCGCGACGGAGCCAAGGCACTCGTCGACCGGGCGAAGGCGGCGGGCGCCAAGCGCTTCGTGATGCTGAGCGCGCGCGGGGTCGACGACCCCGATCCGGATTCGGACATGTATCACTACGCGCTCGCCAAGAAGGACGCCGACGATCATCTGAAGGCCTCGGGCGTCGCATACACCATCGTCCGGCCCGGCCCGCTAACGAAGGCCGACGGCAAGCGCGACATTCGCCTGGGCGACGATGTAGAAGGCGACGGGACGACCGCTCGCGGAGACCTGGCCGCGGTGCTGGTGCGCGCGGTCGACGACGATGCGCTGGCAAACCGCGTGGTCGCCATGGAATCGGCGGGCCTCTACCCCCCCCAGCCCGATCGAGCCCGCCACGACCTGCGTAAAAACCGCAGGTCGGTAGCAGCGATTTGCCTCGGTCCATCTTTGCCCGTAGATCATCCACGGGTCGCGTTTCTTTGGGGGGACGTGAGATGTTCTTGAAAACAATTGCCTATGCCGCAGGCCTTGCCGGGGCGGCGGGTGTCGCATCGCTTGCCATTCCGGCGGCGGCGCAGGATGGCGGCCTGATGCAGACGCCGTGTATGAAGCGGGTCGTGCACAACGGCAAGCCGGGCCTCCAGTACGACAAGAGCATGAGCGAGTCCGCCGCCTGCCGCGAGTTCACCGCCCAGGCGGAGCGGACCTATCTTGCCGAGGCGGCACGCTACAAGCGCGACGTGCTCGACAATATGGTTGCCGCCGAAGCCGCGCTGAAGACGCTCGGCACCTCGCACGATGCCATGTATGCGGCCCATGCGCCGCTGGCGGCGGAAAAGCAGGCGCTGGATGCGATGCGCGCCGATCTCATCGCCAGCCCCAGCCGTTCGGGCCGCGCCCGCTACGACGCGCGGCTTGCCGAATACCAGGCAATGATCGCCCGGTTCGAGCAGGCGCGCGATCGCTACAAGGCCGAATACGACCAGTATCAGGCCAGCTACGGCGCGCTCTACCCGAAATGATCGGCGGGAGAGGCGGGCGCGCATCGATCCGCGCCCGCCTTTCTCCTTCTCCCCGCAAGCATGTTATCGCCGGGGGCATGCATCGCCTGTTCGTCGCCCTGCGCCCGCCGGAGACCATCCGCGATCACCTGATCGATACGATGGAAGGCCTCGACGGCGCACGCTGGCAATCCGACGACCAGTTGCACCTGACCTTGCGCTTCATCGGCGAGGTCGATGCCATGCAGGCCGAGGATCTCGCCAGCGCGCTGGCCCACGTCCGTCTTGCGCCCTTCGTGCTTCGCCTGCGCGGCGTCGGGACGTTCGAGCACAAGGGACACACTACGGCGCTGTGGGCCAGGGTCGAGGAAAGCGAGCCGCTCGCGATCCTCCACCGCCGGGTCGAGCGGGCGTGCCGAGCCGCGGGACTCGAACCGGAGAGGCGCAAGTTCGTGCCGCATGTTACCATCGCGCGAACCAACACCTCGACCGGCCCGGTCGGCGACTGGCTAGCGAAACACGGGCGGCTTGCCCTCCCCGACTGGCCGGTCGACCGCTTCCATCTCGTCGAAAGCAGGCTCGAACGCGGCGGAGCGCATTACGAGCCGGTGGTGGAGTTTGCACTCTCCGGCCCCTCGCCACCGCCCTAGGGGTTCCTACGGCAGTTGACTCTTCGCCCGGCAAATCAGACCCTTGCCCCGGGTCGCGCTTGGGGAGGGGGTTCCCATGACACTACGCGGGTTTTTGCCGAACGGACTTTCCATACTGTCTCTTGCCGTATGCGCCGCACTCGTCGGCTCGCCGGCCTTCGCGCAGGGTGCGGATGGCGAGGACGAGACCGAGGAGGAAGCGGAAAAGAAGTCGCCGATCGAGCAGGCGACCGAGCTCGTCAACGCGGTCGCGGCGATGGCGGACGACAAGAACGTCCAGGTCACCGCGGATGCGGAAAAGACCGGGCAGTTCGAGATAGACCTCCTCGGGCTGGGCGCGACAGCCGAAATGGCGCGGCAAATCTCCGAAACCTTGTGCGGAAAGGCGGGGAAAGAAGAAGAGCGCTGCAAGCCGGGCGAGTCCAAGCGCACGATATTGGTTCTCGCGGACGGCGAAAGCTATGTTTTCGGCCTTCCTGCTGTCATCGGTCGCGAGATGGACGCGCTGCTTACAGAGGCGATCGACATCCTCTCGCAGGAGGCAGGTCTCGTCGATCCATTCGTCGCGAGGGCTAACGAGTTCATCGGTGCGGCGGAAGCCCTGGCAGGGCTGCTGCGCAACGAGCGAACCCTCAAGGAATTCACTATCGCCTCGGTATCCGACCGGCTCCTCGCGGATGCGGTCGCGGTGCAGCTGGCGAGCCATGGGGTCGAAAGCCGCACTCTCCTCGGATCGCCCGGAACGCGGATCGGCCTGGAACTCCCGCCTATCGACGAGCTTGCGGGCGATCATTCGCTGGCCGAAAAATACGCCGGTCTGCTCGTTCTAAGAGGGCGTTTCGCAAGCGCGCCGGATGGTCCGAAAGCGAAGTGGGTCGAAAAATTCGACGCTTTCGACAAGACAAGCCGGACGAAGCCAAAGGATGGTGAGGCGCCGCTGGTGGTGGCGCTCAATGCCGACGGAATCGAACGTGACCTCGATGGCATATTGCTGGTCGATCTCTCGGTCAGTGGAGGCACGCGGACCACATCCAAGAACTTCGGGACCACCGTTCTCGGACTCGACCCATTCCGCGTAACCGGCGGGCTCGGAGCAACCTACTTGTACTACCCGGCCACCGCGAACCAGCGTTCCTCACCTGCGGCCTGGGGCGCGGTTTCCTGCGCCACGGACGAGTTGCGGCTGGACGAGGTTCGCAAGGTCGATTTCGCCGGGGGCAAGGATGCGGTCTGCCGCGTCATCGGGGCGCTGCCCTAGGTGCTTCCCCCCCGCCCCCCGCGAGCTGACTGCGCAGGTCAGACCACCCCTCAGAACAGCGTCTGCTTGAGCGGCACGTCGAGCCCGGCCTGCTTCGCGATGAGGCCGATCCACTCGCCGACCTTGGCGATCTCGTCTTCCACCACCGCGCTTTGCGTGGCGGCGGCGTCCTCGCGCGCTTTGTCGGCGTAGTCGCGGCCCGTCTTGGCGTCGCGGGTGAAGACCGGGCCCTCGGCGATCTCGCGTGCCCGGCCCGCGTCGATCCCGACCCCGGTGAAGCTGCCGATGGCGGCAAGGGTCTGCGCACGCTCCGCATCGAAGCGGTCGCCGTCGAGCACCCGCACCCGGTCGCCATACTGGCGCGCGACCGCATCGAAATAGCGCTGGTTGAGGAACCACGCGAGGCCGCCCGCCTGCAGATCGGTCATCGCGAATTGCTCGCGCCCGTCCATGCCGAGGTCCATCCCGGCATAGCCCATCAGTTCGAGATAGAGCTGGCGCGCCCAGCGCCGCCCCATCATCCCCTTGCGGATCACCGCCGCGAGGAAGGAGGGCAGCGGATTGGTCATCAGGATCGCGCGGGCCTGCGGCGCGGCGTTCATCAGCGCTGGGATCAGCCGGTTGGCGTGGTTGGTCGGCTTGGCGAACACCGCCTCGCCCTGCCCCCAGGGGCGCGACAGCAGATCGACCACCGGCTTCACCAGCGGTTCGCCCGCGGACCCCGCATTGACCAGCCCGGCGAACACGCCCGGTTCGCTCAGCCCCGCCGAGACGCCGGGAATCTCAAGCGCGCGTGCCAGCAGGGTCGAGCGGCAGAAAGCGGTGTGGAACACGAAGTGGATCGGCCCGGTCTCGGCGGCCCCTGTCTCGGCGACGGCGTTCTGCACCTCGGCCCAGGGCAGCGCCTGCGTGGGGCCCTGCCGGTCCGCAAGGAAAGCCGGTTCGGCCAGCGCCGCACGCTCCAGCTGCAGAAATTCGATGGTCCGCGCACCGGGATCGATCCGGTGCGGCAGCCAGTGCGGGTCGGCGAGGAGCGTGCGGGGATCGGTCATCGCCACCAGCCGCTAGCCCAGTCGCACCAAGAGCGCAAAAGATTGCCGAAATGCAAGTCGGCGGGGCTGGCCGTGGGCATGATCGGACGAGTTGCGGACCCTCCAGGGGGACTCGTCCGTTGATAGGGCGAATGGGACAAGTGCCTGACCGCAAACGGCAACAGGCCCCCAGACCAGACGCAACAGGAGGACGCGAGCATGATCGCCCGCCCGGCGACACAGGAGAGACAGAGCATCCGGCGCGAGGCCAGCGCCCGATGACCACCCCTGTCGCCTCCGCAAATGCTCCGCGCGACCATGCAGGCCCCTCGATCGCCCGGCGCCAGCGCACCCAGCGCGCGCGCCTTCGCGAACAGCGCAAGGAGGAGGGCACCGGGCGCAGGCGCAAGTGGCGCAAACGCCTGCTGAGGCGCACACCGCTTGCGCTCGCCGCGGCTTCGGCTGCGGCGGGATCGCTCGCCGCCTATTCCCCCTCCTCGCACACGATCGACGATGTGCAGCGCTGGTCCTACGAGACCAATCTCAAGACCAATCCCAACTATACGCGGATGAACGCCGCGCTGCTTACGACCAGCGAGCGCATGCACAAGGCGCTGGCCCAGGAAGAAGGCATGCGCCTGACCGTCTATCGCGATGTCGCGGGCTACCCCACGGTCGGCATCGGCCATCTGGTGCGGCCCGAAGACGGGTTGAAGGTGGGTGACCGGATCACCCGCGAACAGGCGATGGCCTTTCTCAGGGCCGATCTGGCCAAGGCGGAAGAAGCGGTCGCCAATGTCGTGGGCGACCTGAAGCTCTACCAGCACGAATTCGATGCGCTGGTCGACCTGGCCTATAATGTCGGCGAAGGCACATTATCTCCGGCGGAAAGCCCGGCGCTCAACCGCGCCATAGCCGCAGCGGATTATGACGCGATTGCGCAGGAACTCGATTACCGTTTCGCAGGGGGCCAGGTTGCCGGCGGGCTCATCCACCGGTCCGAACGGCGCGCGCAGATCTTCCTTGAGGCGGACTATGCGGATGTTCGCCCGGGCTAGAACGGCGCTGCTTGCGGGCGCAGGGGTTGTGAGCGCAGGCGCGCTTGCCGCCTGCTCGCCCGCTGCCGAGAGCGCGACGGGCGAAGAGGCCCGCGAGGCATCGCCACAGGCTGCCGAGGCAGATGCGCAGCTCGCCCGAAAACCGGACAACTGCCTGCTGCTCGTCTGGCAGGACCAGCCCGCGCGCGACGAGCAGTTCGACCTTGCCAACGACCATGCCGATGGCGGGGCGATCTCCTGCGCAACCGGCACCAGCGCGAGCCAGTTCGACAGCGCGCTCGCCGCGATCCGCGCGGCTGCGCGCAGCGAGGACAAGGCCGCGATCCTCGACGAGGTCGGCCTGCCGCTGCTCTATATCGACCGCGAGGGCACCCGGCGGGAGCTGACCGACCCCGACAGCGTCGACACCGCCTTCTCCGAAGTCTTCGACGAGGACGTGCTGGCGCTGCTGCGCGAGGTCGATCTCGACGCTCTGACCGTGGTGCCCGACCAGGGCGCCTTCGTGGAGCTCGGCTCGGTCTGGCTGGTGGTCGACCGCAAGGGCGGGCGCCCCCGCATCGTAACCGTCAACAAGCAGGCGCTGGGCGAGGCAGCCAGCGCCGTGCGCGCCGAGGCGCAGTCGGGCAGCAGCGGCCCCGCATCGTAACCGGAACACCGCATGAACGCTTCGCAAGCTGCTGTTCAACAAGGCTCTGATAGGCCATAGGCAACCCCGATTAACCGTAGCAACGGAGCGAAATTTCATGCGTATTCTTCTCGCCACCGCCGCAACCCTCGCCCTCACGGGCGGCTATCACGGGGCGGCGCTGGCCCAGTCGAGCGAGACCGAAGCAATGGCCGAAGCAGGTGCCGAGACCCCGTCCAAGACCTATTTCGCCAGCGAAAGCACGCTGCCCTTCAAGGCGCCGGACTTTACCAAGATCTCGGAAGACGACTACATGCCCGCGTTCGAGCAGGGCATGGCGATCCAGAAGGCCGAAGTGCAGGCCATCATCGACAATCCGGAAGCCCCGACCTTCGAGAACACGATCGTCGCGCTGGAGAAGTCGGGCCGCATGCTCGGCCGCGTTTCGGCGGTGTTCTTCCAGCTCACCGGCACCAACACGACCGACCGGCTGGACGAGATCAACACCGAGATCAGCCCGAAGCTCTCCGCCCATTTCGACAGCATCACGCTCAACCCGGCTCTCTTCGAGCGGGTCAAGGCGGTGTACGACAACCGCGCCGCGATGAGCATGCTGCCCGAGGATGCCAAGCTGCTCGAGGAGACCTACAAGAACATGGTTCACGCAGGCGCGCTGCTGACCGATGCCGAGCGTGAGCGGGTGAAGGAAATCAACACCGAGCTTTCGACCGTCACCACCGAATTCGCGCAGGCAGCGCGTAATGCAATGGCCGAGCAGCCGGTGTTCTTCGACAGCCGCGAGGACCTGGCCGGGCTGTCCGAATCGGACATCACCGCCGCCGCCAAGCTGGCCGAGGAAGAAGGCCAGCCGGGCAAGTTCGCCATCGCGCTGCAGAACACCACGCAGCAGCCGCTGCTGCCGAGCATGGAAAATCGTGCCGCGCGCGAAAAGCTGTTCATGGCGAGCTACCATCGCGCCGACGGCACGACCGATATCGACACGCGCGAGCTGGTAGCGAAGATCGCCTCGCTCCGGGCCGAAAAGGCCGCGCTGTTCGGCGAGCCGGACTGGGCCAGCTACACCATGTACGACCGGATGGTGGAAAGCCCGCAGGCCGCGCTCGATTTCATGGGCCAGATGGTTCCCGCACTGGCCGAGACGCAGCGCCGCGAGGCCGCGCTCATTAACGAGAAGATCGCGGCGGAAGGCGGCGATTTCGAGGTCAAGCCGTGGGACTGGTATCGCTACGCCAACATGATCAAGGCCGAGCGTTACGAGGTCGATGACGACGAGGTGATGCAGTATTTCCAGCTCGACAAGGTGCTGGAGGACGGCGTGTTCTACATGGCCGAAAAGCTCTACGGCCTCACCTTCGAGAAGCGCGACGACATTCCCGTCTATCACCCGGACGTGTGGGTCTACACCGTGTTCGACCGCGACGGATCGGAAATGGGCCTGTTCTATTTCGACCCGTTCCAGCGCGCCTCCAAGCGCGGCGGCGCATGGATGAGCAACTTCGTCGACCAGTCCTACCTGTGGGACGAGAAGCCGGTCATCTACAACGTGCTCAACATCCCCAAGGCGCCCGAGGGCGAGCCGCAGCTGGTCAGCTTCGACTGGGTGAACACCGCCTTCCACGAATTCGGCCACGCGCTGCACGGTTTCTTCGCCGACCAGAAGTACCCGAGCCTTTCGGGCACCGCGACCGCGCGCGATTTCGTGGAGTACCCGAGCCAGGTTCACGAGATGTGGGCGACCTATCCCGAAGTGCTCCAGAACTACGCCAAGCATGTCGAGACGGGCGAGACCATCCCGACCGAGCTGGTCGAGAAGATCGAGGCGGCGTCCAAGTTCAACCAGGGCTACGACTTCGGCGAAGTGGTCGAGGCCGCGCTGCTCGACATGAAGTGGCACGCGCTCTCGGCGGAAGAGGCCGCGGCGATCGACACGCCTGAGAAGGTCTCGGAATACGCCGATACCTCGCTGTCCGAACTGGGGCTGGAAGTCGGGCTGGTGCCGCCGCGCTATCGCACGACCTACTTCAACCACATCTTCTCGGGCCCGGCGGGCTACAGCGCGGGCTATTACAGCTACCTGTGGACGCAGATGCTCGACCGCGACAGCCGCGCCTGGTTCCTCGAGAACGGCGGACTGACGCGCGAGAATGGCGATCACTATCGCGAGACCGTGCTCAGCCGCGGCGGGACGATGGATTACGGCGAAATGTACCGCAACTTCGCCGATCGCGATCCCGACGTGCAGTACATGCTCGTCGCGCTGGGCCTCGCCGAAGGGGAAGTCGAGACCGCGACCGAAGTCTCCGACGACGGACCGCCGCAGGTTGGTGACGCCGGCCAGTAAGGCCCGTCTCCCCGACAAGATCGAGAAGGCCGGGTATCTGCACCCGGCCTTTTTCGTTCGACCGGCGACATGGCGGGCGGTTGCGCCCCAAGTTCCCTGCTGTATTATGTCACTAATACAATGGGGAGTACCAATGAAGTACGGATTCACGGCGGCCCTTTCGGCCGTTTCGCTCGCAGCCTGCGGCCCGATGCCGGAAACGCAGACCACGAGCAGTATCGCTACGCCTCAGCGTGCCGCGCTCGACGCCGCAGCGCCCGGACTGCTGGCCGAGAACGACGTGCCGAGCCTCGCGGTCGGTTGGATCGAGGATGGCGAGCTTGCCTGGACCGCAGTCTATGGCGAGCGTGCGCCGGGCGAAGCGGCGTCCGACGAAACGCTGTACAACATAGCATCGCTGACCAAGCCCCTCGTCGCCGAAACCATCCTGCGGCTGGTTGCTTCGGGCAAGCTCGACCTCGATACACCGCTCGCGACGCAATTCGTCGACCGCGACCTGACCGAGGATCCGCGCGCGCAAAAGATCACTCTGCGCGACGCGTTGTCGCATCGCACGGGTGTACCCGAAAACTGGCGCGACCGGATGGAGGGCGGCACGTTGCGACTCGACTGGGAGCCCGGCACCCGTGCGCACTATTCGGGCGAGAACTACGTCATGGCCGCGCGTTATGCGATGATGGCGACCCAGACGCGGCTCGACCACCTCGCCCATCAACAGCTGTTCGAACCTGCCGGGATGGACGATACCTTCTTCATTCCCGACGATTCATGGGATGGCCGGGTCGCGATGGTGCGGGGCAAGGACGGTTCGCTGCGACTGCCCGACAACAGCCCGCAGGGCAGCGCGGCCGACGATGTCCACACCACCATCGGCGACTACACCCGCTTCGTCGCGGCCGCGATGCGCGGCGACGGCCTGACGCCCGCACTGGTGGAGGCGCGCGGCACGATCTACGACGATCAGACCGCGATGGCCTGCCCCGAAGGGATCATTCCGCCGGACAAGTGCCCCCGCGCAAGCGGCTACGGCCTTGGCTGGATGGTCTACGACAGCGGTCAGAACCGCTTCCTCGTCCATAATGGCAAGGACTGGGGTGAGCGCACCATCGCCCTGTTCGAGCCGGAAAAGCGCTATGGCCTCGTCGTCTTCACCAGCGGTGCGAACGGGCGGCAGGTGATCGCCGATGTGCTCCGCCTGCTGATCGACGACGAACCCCTGACCACGCTGGTTCAGGCAGAGGCTATGTTCGAGAAAAGCGAGCGCTGACTGATCGAACGCAGGTGTCGGGTCAGCCGGTCTTGTAGACCGCGGCCCGACCCTGCAATTCTCGTAGCGCTGCGGCGAGGCCCTCGCCCGTCAGGGGCTGCGGCGAAGGCTCTTGCGGGCCGATCTCGCACGGCGCCTTGTTCTCCATCACCGCGACGCACATCTGCGCCGTGCCCCGCCCGCTCGCGGCGAGCTTGCGCGCGATGTCGCGCGCCTGTTCGGTGTTGCTGATCGTGATCGCGCCGTTTTTCAGCGCGAAGGCGGCGACATCGTCCCAGTAGCCCAGCTCCCACAGGTCGCGCAGTTCGCCCCCGTCCGGGCCGTTGAGGCGGGCAAGCCCCTTCAGCGCGCGATCGGCGAGGTGCCATGCCTGGACATAGGCATAGGCGCGTGCGTCGGCGTAGCTCTCCGCCGCCGGCACGCCGGGGTAGGATTGCACCAGCAGGTCGAGGTCGGCGAGCTGGCCCAGCTTGTCCCCCGCCCCGCCGCGCGAGGCCGCGCGGTAGTTGAGCACGCGCGCGCGCTGCGCATCGGTCAAATCGGGGGCGGCAAGCAGTGCCTCGTACTTCGCGACATGCGAGTCCTCGTTGCTCCACTTGCCCATCGTGAGCAGCTTCGCGTTCACCTCGGCATCGGGGCGGGCATAAGCGGCGGACGGGACGAGCGCCGCGGCAAGCACGGTCGCGAGAAACAGGCGCAGCATCGGGCAATCCCTCTCGGTTCTGGAACGGGACGCGCTAGAGCGCGTCCGCCCCGGCGAGACAAATGACAAATGCCGTCATGGCCCGCCGTCAACGCAGCGAGAGCACCCGCGCGCGTGCATCGCCCAGCCATTCGGCCTCGATCCCGAACACGGCGTGCAGGTTCCCGGGCGCCAGCACCTCTTCGGGCGTCCCTTGCGCATAAAGCGCGCCCTCGTGCAGCAGCACGACCCGGTCGGCCAGCCTGTGCGCGAGGGTGAGATCGTGGACCACCACCGCCACGCCCCGACCGCGCTCCTCCGCCTGCACGCGCAGGTGCCGCGCGAGCGAGGCCTGGTAGGCAAGATCGAGCGCGGCGAAAGGCTCGTCGGCAAGGATGAAGCGCGGCTCGCCCGCAATCACGCGGGCCAGCAGAGCGCGGGCACGCTCCCCCCCCGACAGGGTGGAGACCGGGCGGTTCGCAAAGCCTTCCAGCCCCATCGCCGCCAGCGCCGCCTCGACCGGCTCTTCGCGAGCGTCGCCGTGCGCCAGCCGCCCGAGCGAGACGAGATTGCGGACCGAGAGATCCCACGCGATTTTCGGCTCCTGCGGCAGATAGCCGAGAGAACGCGCGCGGGTGCGCGGATGCATCGTATGGACGTTCCTGCCATCGAGCAGGGCCTCGCCCCCACTCGGCGCGATCACCCCTGCCAGCAGCCGCACGAGGGTCGACTTGCCCGCCCCGTTGGGCCCGCAGATCGCGGTGATCCCGCCCGCCTCGATCCTTGCGGAGACCCCGCGCAGGCGCTCGCCCAGCGCGAGGTCACGTGCCTCGAGCATCATGTCAGCCCTCATGTCAGCCCCATCCCGCCGCCCCGGCGCAGGCGCAGCAGAAGCCACAGGAAAAAGGGTGCGCCGATCAGCGACAGCGCGATGCCCAGCCGCAGCTCGCTCGCCAGCGGGAGCATCCGCAACACGCTGTCGGCCACCAGCACCAGCAGCCCGCCGCCGAGCGCGCTCGGCACGATCAGCGAGGACGGGCGGCGATCGGTCAGCGGGCGCACCAGATGCGGTACCATCAGTCCGACGAAACCGATGATCCCTGCGACCGCGACCCCGCTGCCGATGGTCAGGCCCACGCCCACCACCAGCAGCGCCAGCAGGCGGTCCATCGATACACCCATCGACCGCGCGGCTTCCTCGCCCAGGGTGAGCGCATCGAGCGACGGGCCCGCGCGCGCCAGCACCGCCACCCCCGCCAGCGTCAGCGGCGCGGCGAGCGCGAGGTCGGCCCAGCTGCGGTCGGTCAGCGCGCCCATCAGCCAGGTGACGATCTCGCTCAGCGCCCAGGGGTTCGGCGCGAGGCTGATGACGAGGCTGGTCAGCGCGCCCGCGAGGCTCGCGATCATCAGCCCGGCGAGGGTGAACAGCGCGATCCCGCCGCCTCTGCCTGCCATCAGCGCGAGCAGCGCCATCGCACCGCCCGCGCCTGTCAGAGCAAGGATCGGCAGCAGCCAGCCGCTCGCCGCGTAACCGAAGGAAAAGCTCAGCACCGCACCCAGCGCCGCGCCCGGTGCGATCCCGAACAGGCCGGGATCGGCGAGCGGGTTGCGCAGGTAGCCCTGCATCGCCGCGCCCGCCGCGCCGAGCCCTGCTCCGACGGTGACCGCCAGCAACGCGCGCGGCAGGCGCAGTTCGGCGATAATCAGCGCGGCGCGGCCTTCCTCCAGCCCGAAGACCCATGCGCGGCCCGCGACCAGCGACAGCGGGATCGCCACCAGCACGCAGGCGAGCAGGATGAGGCTGGCGCGGTTCATGCGGCCCCATCCCGGATCGCCGCCAGCCGCTGCACCGCGCGGATCAGGCTCGGCCCGCCGCAGAAATAGAGCTGCGGCGCGAACTCGGCGCGGCGCATGGCGAGCTTGCGCAGCGCGGGATGATGGAGCGTGCGCGACTGCTCGTCACCGCGCGGCCCCGCATGCAGCAGAAGGTCGGGCGGCTCGGCGAGCACCGCCTCCAGCGGCAGCCGGTCGCCCTGCCCCAGCCCGCGCGTGGCATCGGCGGGGCGCAGCCCGACACGGCGCATCAGATCGACCACCAGTGCGCCCTCGCCCGGCACGATCCCGCCCGGCTGCCACAATATCGTCGCGGGGGCATTGCTCCCAGGCACAGGCGCGGCATCGGCCAGCGCCGCCTCGATCCTGCCGACCAGCGCTTCTCCCGCCGCCGGTTCGCCCACCGCTCCGGCCAGTTCGCGCACCTGGGCCAGATTCTCGTCGACCGAGTTGCTCATGCCGAGCGTGACCACGGGAATACCGAGATCGCCCAGCGCATTGCGCGTCGCAGGCGGCATGAAGCTGGAGCTGACCACCATAGTCGCATCGGCGGCGAGGATTTCCTCCACCGATCCCCCGGTCGCGGGCCAGCGCCGCGCCTCGCCCACCGGCATCGAACTGGCTGAAGAGTCGTGGCTGTAATGCGAGACCGCGACGAGCTTGTCCGGCGCGACTTCGGCGAGGATCGCGTCGCTGCACGGGTTGAGGCTGACGATGCGGACCGCGTCCTCGGGTGCATTCTGCGATGGCGGCGTTGCACACCCCGCCATCGCGAATGCCCATGCGAGACCCGCCAGCCGAAGGGCGGATATGCGCATGGTCACAGCCCCACGCGCAGTCCGGCGAACACGCCTCTGGGGGCCTGGTTATAGCCCGCAGCGGTCTGGTAATCCTCGTCGAACAGGTTCTCGACCCGGCCGAAGACCTCGACCGGGCGCTCGCCCGCGGTGAGCCCGAGCGGCACGGACACACGCAGATCGACCACGGTGTAGGAATCGAGCGGGGTCAGGTTGGCGGCATCGTCGAACGCTTCGCCCACGATCCGAAGGTCGCCGCCGATCACCGGCACGCCCACGGTTTCGGGGGCCAGAGCCCAGTCGACCGACAGCGTGCCGGCATGCTGCGGACGCCGGGCCAGTTCGTTGCCGAAATTGGCGCTGCCCGTGCTGCGATCCTCGGCCTGCGTATAGGCATAGGCCGCGCGCAGGGTGAGGCCCTCGACCGGCGATGCGCCCGCCTCCACCTCGACGCCGCGTGCGCGCGCCTGCGCCACGTTGTCATAAGTGCCGAAAGGGCGGCCCGCACAGATGCCGGTCTGCACCGGACAGCCGATGAAGGCGATCAGGTTCTCGGAATCGCGCTGGAACAGCGTGACCGAGGCATAGACCGGCGAAAGCCGCGTGCCGTAGGCAAGGCCGAGGTCGTAGCTGGTGCTCTGTTCGGGTTCGAGCAGCACATTCCCGTAGTCGGAAAACAGCTGGTAGAGCGACGGGGCCTTGAAGCCCTCGCCCACGCTCGCGCGCACCCGCAGGTTGTCTGCAATCTCGTAGGTCAGGTCGCCGCCGAAGCTGGTCGCGCCGCCGAAATCCTCGTGCTCGTCCTGACGGACGCCGACATGGCCGGAGAGCCCGCGAAACTCGATGCCGAGCTGGGCATAGGCACCGAAGATGCTCGTCTCCGCTCCGCTGACCGCGCCGTAGGAAGTGCTCTGGTAGTCGGACCAGAGGTTCTCCGCCCCGAAATTGACGATCAGCGGCCCGATCGGGCGCCACTCGCCGCGCAGTTCGACGCGTTCGGACTGGCCGTCGCTCTCGAAGGTCGGGGCCTGTCCGGCGGCAGGCAGGTTGTCGCGCTCGGTGTCCGAGAAGCTGTAGGCGCCGCGCAGGTAGAGCGGACCGCCATCGTAGAGCGCGCCGACCACGCCGGAAAGCTGGCGCGTCTCCTGCACTTCGGGCGTGTCGGCCAGCGTGTAGGCGGGTGCGGGAAAGCCGTCGACTTCCACAACGCCTTCGGCATAGCGGCCGCTGGCGAAGATCTCGAAGGTGCGGCTGAGATAGGCGCGGGCGCGCAGATTGCCAGCGAACTGGTCGAACCCGTCGGCCTCGGTCCCGCTGGCGGCAGCGGAAAAGCCGTCGGTGGTCAGGTAGCTCGCCGATCCGCCGAGGAAGCCGATATCGCCCGCAACGCCGCCCTCGATGCTACTCGACACGGTGCCGCGCGATCCCGCCTCGACCGATCCGGCGAGCCCGGTCCGCTCGAAACTGGAGGCAACCAGCACGCCGCCCAGCGCATCGGCGCCCCACACCACGCTGTTGGAGCCGCGCAGCAGCTCGATCTTGGCAAGATTGGCGCTGGTCAGCGTGCCGAAGTCGAAACCGCCCGCCGGGGCGGCGGTGTCGCCCACACGAACCCCGTCGATCAGCACCAGCAGCTGGTCGCTCGCCGCGCCGCGCACCGATACGCCGGTGGTCGATCCCAGCCCGCCATTGCGGTTGATCGTCACGCCGGGCGAGCGCTGGAGGACGCGGGCGAGGTCCGGCCCCTGGATGTCCGCGATTTCTTCGGTGCCGATCACGGTCACGGGCTGGCCGGTATCCTCGACCTCGCTGGGATTGCCGGTGACGGTGACCGTCACCGCCTCCTCTTCCAGCGTGTAGGCGTCGGACGCGAGCACCAGCGGCTCCCCGTCCGCCTCGCCCGCATCGTCCTGCGCGAACGCAGGCGAAACCAGGCTCAGGATCGAACCGCCGAGAAACAGAAATGTACGCATGATTCCTCCATCACAAGCATTGCCGTCGCTCATGACGGAAGGCGCGGGCACGAGCGCTCACGCCTTTCCTCCGCTGCCAGGGTACACCCCGCCCGTGGCCGAACGACGCATCGCGGGCAGGTCTCCTGGCTCCCGGATCGTTGCGGCTTCCGCTCACCTTCCCGTCCCCGTCGAAAGAGAGGACAGTGGCGTATCGAGCGGGCCGCTCCCCGGTCACAGTTGCGGGGGCAGCTGGAGCGTCACACTCCATTCCCTCTTAGGCGGATGTGCCGGACGGCCCATCCACACCTGCGATACAGGGCACGCGCTTAGGCCAAGCCCCGAGCGCAGGCAACACCCTGCCGCGCGGAGGCAGGACGGGCTTAACCATGGCGATTCACACTTCCCTTGGGCCTGTCCCGTTAGAATACGGTGCGGTCGGCCCGGCTAACGCCCCCACACCCAACCGGCTAGGCTGACCGCAAGCCCCCTATCCATCCGCCAGTCAGGTTCCCGCTTGCCCCAACCCCGCCGCCAGGCTCCCACTCCGAAGGCTCCCCCGAAAGCCGGGCCCGCGAAAAGCGGCAGGGCCGCGCGCGGTGCGGCGGTGCTGCTTGCGGCGGTGATGCTTCCCTCGATGGCGGCGCAGGCCGAATGGCGCTTGCCCGAACTCGCTCCGCAGGCGAGCGAGATCGTGGCCGACAGCCTCGTGCAGCCCACGCCGTTCGAGCAGGCGGGCGCAACCTTCCCCGGCTCCGCGCTCTATTTCCTCGCCGATCCGCCCGCCGCCGCGAGCACCGCGAACGTGCAGGTGGATACCGGCGCAGGCGTCAACCCCATCGCCGCGTGGAACGGCGACCCCGACGCGGCAATCGCGATCGAAGCGGCAGGCCCGGCGGCGCGCGGTTTCGTCAGCCGGGGAACCGGGCTCGACAAGGCTCGCGCGCTCGATTGCCTGGCGAAGGCGGTTTATTACGAGGCCGCAAGCGAGAGCGAGGGCGGGCAACGCGCAGTGGCGCAGGTCGTGCTCAACCGCGTGGCGCATCCCGCTTACCCCAAGACGGTATGCGGCGTGGTCTATCAGGGGTCGCAGCGGCGGACCGGGTGCCAGTTCACCTTCACCTGCGACGGGTCGCTCGCGCGAAAACCTTCGGCGACGCACTGGGCGCGGGCATTGTCGGTCGCGCGGCGGGCGCTGTCGGGACAGGTCTATGCGCCGGTGGGGCTCGCGACGCATTATCACACGACTTGGGTCAACCCGTACTGGGCCCCCAGCCTTGCGCATATCGGCACGATCGGCGCGCACCGTTTCTATCGCTGGCCCGGCGCGGCGAGCCGCCCCGAGGCCTTCAGCGATTTCTACAGCGGCGGGGAGCCTTCGCCCGCCCCTGCGCGCGCGGCGCGCTCGACCGAGCCCGCGCCCGATCCGGTGGCGGTTGCGCGCAGCTACGAAAGCGCGGGCGCCTCGCAGACCGGGGCCGCGACAGGCGCTGCTGCTGGATCCCAGCCGGGCACTGCGCCGGCGCGTGCGCAGGCGACCCGCCAGCAATCGTCCGCCCCGGTGGAAGGGCCGGGCAGCGTGCGGCCCGAATATGCCAATAGCGGACAGTGGATCGCCCAGCCCGATTGAGGGTGGGCCGGGCACGGGCAACGCCCCTCGCAAGCGCTTGGTTAATTTGGCGAAACCCTGATTATCCGCCAAAGATTCACGGGCGGGAGGCTAATCGGGCAGGCATAGTGGTTCCCATGTCTCAAGGATTATCGCACGCATGAGTCGCGGCCTCGCCCCCAGGCGCCCTTCCTTCCGGCTTTCGCAGGCCGGGTCGCCCCCGATCCGCATCCCCGAAGCGGCCAACGACGATGTCGCCCCCGGCCGACCCGCGCTGAACGACGGCGAGGTCCGCGCCGCGCTGGGCCATTTCGCGCGCCATCACCTCAATGCCGCGCACGATGCCCATGCGCGCGCCACCGACGCGCTCGCCGCCGGGGACGAGGAGAACTTCGTTTTCTGGGCCAATATCTGCCGCGCGCTCGACCGGCGACTTGCGCGCACGCTGTCGGAGGCTTGGGGAGAACCGGGCTGAGCCGCACGCTTCACCCCCTTTCCGCCTCTTCGGCCCGGTTTTCCGCGCGCCAGCGTGGTAACGCGCCCGTTAAGCAATTCGTGACGGTTATTGCGTAGTCCGGTCGTCAGTATGATGTCCGACAAGCTTCAGAGCACCCTCAGGAACTGGCATCGCCTCTTGTCGGGCGACGAGACGAGCGAACGCGTCCGCCGCACGCTCGTGACCACGCTCTATGCCCAGCCCATCAGCCTCGCGGTCGGCGCGCTCAACGGAGCGGTCGCCGCCGTCGTGACGGCCTTCTTCGTCCCCGAGCCGGTGGTGCTTGCCGCGGTCGTCGCCTTCATTCTGGTCGCTGTGGCGCGGATCGTCGCGGCCAAGGCGCTGGCCTCGCGCAAGAGCGCCACGACCCGGTTCCTGGAAGTGGTCTACGAACTGGGCGCCTTTTCCTACTCCGCACTGTTCGGAGTGCTCGGCGCGCTGACCATCATCTATCCCTCCCCGCAGTCGGTCGAGGTCATGATGGTCGCCAATGCCCTTTGCTACGGCACCGCGATCAGCGCGCGCAATGCGGGTCGCCCGGCCATCGCACTGGGCCAGATGAGCCTGTGCTTCCTGCCGGTTTTCGTTGCCTGCATGATCGACGGCACGATCCCGATGCTGGCCATGGGCGCGACGCTGCTGTTCGTCATGCCTGCCATGGCGAGCATCACGCTCAACGTGCAGCGGACCCTGCGCAAGTCGATCTCGGCAGCGGAGACCAGCGAACGGCTGGCCCGCAAGATGGAAATCCTTGCGCATACCGATGTGGTCACGGGGCTGCACAACCGCGCCGGGCTGAACGAGATGCTGGTGACCCAGCTGATGTCGATCGCGCCGCACCAGCCGCTCGCGCTGTTCTGGCTCGACCTCGATCGGTTCAAGGAGGTCAACGACCTGCTCGGCCACCAGATCGGGGACCGCGTGCTGTCCGAGGTCGCCCGCCGTCTGCGCGACAGCCTGCCCGACGATGCCGGGATCGCCCGGTTCGGCGGCGACGAGTTCGTGTTCTTCTGCAAGGTCAAGGATCGCAAGCAATGCCAGGCGCTGGCGCGCCGCATTCTCGAACAGGTCAAGCGACCGATGCGGTTCGAGGGCGAGCGGCTCGAAATCGGCAGTTCGATGGGCATCGCGCTGATGCCGGACGACGGCACCGACGCCGACCGCCTGATGCAGGGCGCCGACATGGCGCTTTACTATGCCAAGCAGGGCCCGCGCGGAGAGCACCGCTTCTTCGACGACGCGATGACGCGCGAGCTGGCCAATCGCCGCGAGATCGAGGCCGAGCTGCGGCAGGCGATCAAGCGCGACGAGCTGTCGCTGTTCTTCCAGCCGATCGTCGACCTGCAAACCGGCCATATCCGCTGCTTCGAGGCGCTGTTGCGCTGGTTCCACCCGGTCAAGGGCGAGCTGCGCCCGGCAGAATTCATCCCCGTGGCCGAGGAGACCGGGGTGATCGTCACGCTCGGCAACTGGATCACCCGCCAGGCCGCGCTGGCCTGCGCGCAATGGCCCGAGGACGTGAGCGTCGCGGTCAACCTGTCGCCGCTGCAGATCAAGGCACCCGGCGCGGTGCTCGCGATCGAGCAGGCGCTGCGCGATGCCCAGCTCGACCCCTCGCGGCTGGAACTGGAAGTGACCGAAAGCCTGTTCATCGAGGACAGCGAGCAGACCGCCGCCTTTATCGAGGAGCTGTCCGCCAAGGGCGTGCGCTTCGCGCTCGACGATTTCGGCACGGGCTATTCCTCGCTCGCCTACATCCACAAGTTCCCATTCTCCAAGATCAAGGTCGACCGCAGCTTCGTTTCCGGCTCGGGCACCGGCCCGCGTGCCCATGCGATCATCCGGGCGGTGGCCGCGCTGGGCCACCAGCTCGACATGGAGATCGTCGCCGAAGGCATCGAGGAGCAGGAGCAGGTGGAGACCGTGCGCGAGGCGGGATGCACGCTGGGCCAGGGCTATTTCTTCAGCCGGGCGGTGCCCGATTACCTCGCCGCGATGCTGCTGGCGCAGGACCGCGAGGGCGACGGGCTGCGCGCGGCGTGAGTCAGTAAACGCTCCTGCGAAGCATTATCTAAACCGGCGGAAAAACTCCTTTTTTGCCGGTTGCAATCCCCAAAAACGAAGCCTAGGCCCTCTCGCCAGAACGCGGCCCTTCGCGCGTGATCCCTCGGGGACGCCGGCGGAGCGCGACGGATCGCGACCGACACGAGAAAACCGCGGCGTCCCCGGCAATCCAAGGACTGATACGTTCCCATGGCCATTCCCGCAGGACGCAGAAAAATCGCTCTCGTAGGCGCCGGCATGATCGGCGGCACCCTCGCCCATCTCGCGGCGATGAAGGAAATGGGCGATGTCGTCCTGTTCGACATTGCCGAGGGCATGCCTGCGGGCAAGGCGCTGGACCTCAGCCAGGCTGGGCCCGTCGAAGGCTTCGACGCCAATCTCAAGGGCACCAGCGACTACAAGGATATCGCCGGCGCCGACGTGGTGATCGTGACCGCAGGCGTGCCGCGCAAGCCGGGCATGAGCCGCGACGACCTGCTCGAAATCAACCTCAAGGTGATGAAGGCGGTCGGCGAAGGCATCAAGGAAAACTGCCCGGACGCCTTCGTGATCTGCATCACCAACCCGCTGGATGCGATGGTCTGGGCGCTGCGCGAATTTTCCGGCCTGCCGCACGAGAAGGTCGTCGGCATGGCGGGCGTGCTCGACTCGGCCCGCTTCCGCCACTTCCTCGCCGAGGAATTCGACGTCTCGATGGAAGACGTCACCGCCTTCGTGCTCGGCGGCCATGGGGACACGATGGTTCCGATCCTCGAATATTCGACCGTCGCGGGCATTCCCGTGCCCGATCTCATCAAGATGGGCTGGTCGACGCAGGAAAAGATGGACGCGATCGTCGACCGCACGCGCAAGGGCGGCGGCGAGATCGTCCAGCTGCTCGGCAACGGCTCGGCCTACTACGCGCCCGCGACCAGCGCGATCCAGATGGCCGAGAGCTACATCAAGGACAAGCGCCGGGTTCTGCCCGCCGCCGCGCACCTGACCGGCCAGTACGGCGTCGACGACCTCTACGTGGGCGTGCCGATCGTGATCGGCCGCAATGGCGTGGAAAAGATCGTCGAGATCGAGCTGGACGACACCGCGAGCAAGAACTTCCAGGTCAGCGTCGACGCGGTCAAGGAACTGCTCGAAGCCTGCAAGAAGATCGACGGTTCGCTGGCGTGATGCGTCTTCTGGTTTCAGCGTTGGCCTTGGTCGGCAGCCTGACCTTGGCGGCGTGTTCGCCGTCCCTTGGTCAGGTGGAGGATTGGGCGATCTCTCCTCAGTCGGACCGCGCAGTCATCATCATGGATGCACCTCCGACCCAGCCGTACCCGGTTTCGCTCAGTTTTTCGAAAGACGGCAATAGCGGTTTCCTCTCGCGCGTCTTCCAGTTCGTAGCACCGGCGCGCACCACGGAGCCGTATCTCGCCCGCGAGCTATCTCCGGGCGAATACATGCTGACAAGCATAGTACAGCAATCGTCTTGGGGTTCGTGTTTCAACAATGGCACTGTCGCCTTCGATTTGGAGCCCGGACAAGTCTACTACGTCGGCGACCTGAACTGGGAGGATCTTCTGACTGGCTTGCAGAATGATGCCCGTGCTCGTGGCCGAACCAGCTTGGGCGGCACCGACCTCGCAACCGGCTGGGACCCCGATATCCGACCTGCATGGAGCTACCCCGACGAAGACGAGATGGAGCGGGTACGAGAATTTGTTTCCACGAACATGCCAACGACTACCTCCCCAGTTCAGCCGTTGCGGGCCAAAGAGGTGTCATTCGAGGCTGACGGCGCAGAGAAGGCCATGCAGATATGCGGTTGAATGATTTTGCAGGATCTGGGCTGATTGTTTCTGCCCTCATCGCCGCCCCCGCCGCTGCGCAGACCGATGCCGCGACCCCGGCGCAGATCGCCGAAGGGATCGAGGCGTGTCGTGCGATCACCAGCACCGACAAGGTCGAGTTCCGCAGGCTCGAAAGCCTCGGCTTTCCGACCGCCGAGAAGCGCGGCAACAACCGGGGCAAGAACAAGGTGATCGGCGCGCACCAGAAGGCGGGCAACCCCGTGCTGGTCGTGGTCGCGGACGAGCAGGTCGACGACAAGACCTGCCTCGTGCGCGTGAAACTCGCCGAAACCGCCAGCTATGCGCCCACGCTGCAGGCGCTTTCCGAAGTCATCGGCATGCCGCATGCCGCCGACGGGTTCACCTATTTCTGGACGCTGGGCGACAGCCACGAAATGCGCGTCGATCCGGCGGGCGATGCCGACGAACCCGTGGCCCGCTTCGAGATATCCGCGATCGAGACACCCGCAATCCCCGCCGACCAACAGGAGACGGCCGAATGAGCATCCTCGTAGACAAGAATACCAAGGTCATCACCCAGGGGATGACCGGCGACACCGGCACCTTCCACACGCAGCAGGCGCTCGACTACGGCACGCAGATGGTTGCGGGCGTGACGCCGGGCAAGGGTGGCACCACGCACCTCGGCCTGCCCAACTTCAACACGGTGAAGGAAGCCGTGGCCGAAACCGGCGCGACTGCCTCGGTCATCTACGTGCCCCCACCCTTCGCCGCCGACGCGATCTGCGAAGCGATCGATGCAGGGGTAGAACTGATCGTCACCATCACCGAAGGCATCCCCGTGCTCGACATGGTGCGCGCCAAGGCCGCGCTGCGCGGCTCGCAGTCGCGTCTGATCGGCCCCAACTGCCCCGGCGTCCTGACGCCCGGCGAATGCAAGATCGGCATCATGCCCGGCAGCATCTTCTCCAAGGGCAGCGTCGGCGTGGTCTCGCGCTCGGGCACGCTGACCTACGAGGCCGTCCACCAGACGACCAATGCGGGGCTCGGCCAGTCCACCGCGGTCGGCATCGGCGGCGATCCGGTCAACGGCACCAACTTCATCGACGTGCTCGACCTGTTCCTCGACGATGATGAGACCGAAAGCCTCATCATGATCGGTGAGATCGGCGGCAGCGCCGAAGAAGAGGCGGCCGAGTTCCTCGCCGAACAGAAGAAGAAGGGCCGCTGGAAGCCGACCGTCGGCTTCATCGCGGGCCGCACGGCGCCTCCGGGCCGCCGCATGGGCCACGCGGGCGCGATCGTCTCGGGCGGCCAGGGCGGCGCGGACGACAAGATCGCGGCAATGGAACGCGCAGGCATCCGCGTGGCGGACTCGCCCAGCGAACTGGGCACCACGCTCGCCGCGCTGCTGAAGGAAGATGCGTAGTTTCCATCGATGAGCCCCAGCGAAAGCTGGGGCCTCCAGCTGCGCGGAGGAACGGTTGAGAGAGGGCTTCGTCTATATCCTGACGAACCGGAAAAACGGAGTTCTCTACATTGGGGCGACGAATGATCTCGCAGGGCGCGTGGTACAGCACCGCACCGGCAGCGTGCCGGGGTTTGCAGCGAAATACCAATGTCGTCGGCTCGTCTGGTTCGATCGTTTCGACAACGTCCACGATGCTCGCGTCGTGGAAAGGCGGATGAAGGCTTGGAAGCGCGACTGGAAGATCGAGCTGATCGAAAAGACCAACCCCGAATGGTCGGATCTGAGCGAAAGCTTGGTCTAGGGCGTACTTGACGGAAGGAGGCCCCAGCTTTCGCTGGGGCTCGGAAGTGACAAGAAGATGGGTAACGAAAACCAGTCTTTCCTGCCGGAGCTCGGCGATCAGGAAGCCGCGCAGGCGGGGCCCAGCTGGGCCAATCCGCGCTGGCCGCTGACCGATCTGGGCAGCGAGAGCGACCTGACACAGGCGCTCGACCCCACCGCCATGAAGGCGGCGGTGAAGCAGGCTGCCGCCAAGGCGGGCAAGCCCACCGATCATGCCAGCGTCGAACAGGCCGCGCAGGATGCGATCCGCGCAATGCTGCTGATCCGCACCTTCCGCGTGCGCGGGCACCTTGCCTCGGACCTCGACCCGCTCGGCCTGTCGAAGCGCGAACTGCCCGAAGACCTGAAGCTCGAATGGCATTTCCCGCCCGAAGCAATGGGCCGGGAAATCTTCGTCGGCGGCAATCTCAACCTCGAATGGACCACCCCGCGCGAGCTCTACGACTGTCTCAAGGCCAATTACTGCGGCAAGGTCGGCCTCGAATACATGCACATCTCGGACGTGGAGGAACGCCGCTTCCTGCAGGACCGGATCGAGGGGCCCGAGGAGGTCATCCAGTTCACGCCCGAGGGCAAGCGCGCGATCCTTTCCGCCGTGGTCCGCGGCGAGGAGTTCGAGAACTTCCTCGGCAAGAAATATGTCGGCACCAAGCGCTTCGGGCTCGACGGTGGCGAGGGGATGATCCCCGCGCTGGAGGCGGTCATCAAGTATGGCGGCCAGATGGGCGTGCGCGAGATCATCTACGGCATGGCGCACCGCGGGCGGCTCAACGTGCTCGCCAACGTGATGGCCAAGCCCTACCGCGTGATCTTCCACGAATTCCAGGGCGGCACCGCCAATCCCGAGGATGTCGGCGGCTCGGGCGATGTGAAATACCACCTCGGCACCAGCACCGACCGCGAATTCGACGGGATCACCGTCCACATGAGCCTGGTGCCCAACCCCAGCCACCTCGAAGCGGTCGACCCGGTGGTGCTGGGCAAGGCCCGCGCGCAGCAGGCGATCCGCGACGACCTGAAGAAGCACGAACAGGTGCTGCCCGTCCTGATCCACGGCGATGCCGCCTTCGCAGGCCAGGGCATCGTGTGGGAGACGCTGAGCTTTTCCGGCATCCCCGGCTACAACACCGGCGGCGTCATTCACTTCATCATCAACAACCAGATCGGCTTCACCACCAGCCCCAAGTTCGCGCGCAGCTCGCCCTATCCGTCCGACGTGGCGAAGGGCGTGCAGGCCCCGATCCTGCACGTGAATGGCGACGATCCCGAAGCGGTGACCTTCGCGTGCAAGCTGGCGATCGAATACCGCCAGACCTTCGGCCGCGACATCGTGATCGACATGTGGTGCTATCGCCGCTTCGGCCACAACGAGGGCGACGAGCCCAGCTTCACCCAGCCGCAGATGTATGCCGCGATCAAGCAGCACCAGAAGATCAGCGTGATCTATTCGGACCGGCTGCTGAAGGAAGGCGTGATCGAGGAAGGCTTCGTCGAGAGCCAGCGCGACGAGTTTACCAGCCACCTCCAGGAAGAATTCGAGGCGGGCAAGAATTACAAGCCCAACGAGGCGGACTGGTTCGGCGGCCGCTGGGCCGGGCTGAACAAGCCCGTCGACCCGGAAACCGCGCGCCGCAACGTCGAAACCGCAATCCCCAAGAAGCTGTTCGAAAGCCTCGGCCGCACGCTGACCACCGTGCCGGACGAGATCACCACCCACCGCACGCTCGACCGCGTGCTCGACGCCAAGCGCAAGATGTTCGAGACCGGCGAAGGGTTCGACTGGGCGACGGCCGAAGCGCTCGCCTTCGGCAGCCTCGTTTCGGAAGGGTACAATGTCCGCCTGTCGGGCCAGGATTCGGGGCGCGGCACCTTCAGCCAGCGTCACGGGGTGTGGCACGACCAGAAGGACGAGGGGAAATACGTCCCCCTCACCACGCTGCCGCACGGCAAGTTCGAGGTCTACGACAGCCCGCTGTCCGAATATGGCGTGCTCGGCTTCGAATACGGCTTCGCGCTCGCCGACCCGAAAACGCTGGTCCTGTGGGAAGCCCAGTTCGGCGATTTCGCCAATGGCGCGCAGATCATCATCGACCAGTTCATCGCGAGCGGAGAGGTCAAGTGGCTGCGCGCCAACGGGCTCGTTATGCTGCTGCCGCACGGCTACGAGGGACAGGGGCCGGAGCACAGCTCCGCGCGGCTCGAGCGCTTCCTGCAGCTGTGCGCGAACGACAATATCCAGGTGTGCAACATCACCATGCCGCACAATTATTTCCATGTGCTGCGCCGGCAGATGCTGCGTCCGTTCCGCAAGCCGCTGATCATCATGACGCCCAAGAGCCTGCTGCGTCATCCGATGGCCAAGAGCCCGGCGGAGATGTTCATGGACGATGCGCAGTTCAAACGCATCCTGTCCGACCCGACGGAGATTCCGGACGAGAAGGTGAAACGCCTCGTCCTGTGTTCGGGCAAGGTCGCGTTCGACCTGATCGAACGGCGCGACGAGGAAGGGCTGGAGGATGTCTCGATCGTGCGGATCGAACAGCTCTACCCCTTCCCCGGCGATCCGCTGGCCCTGCGCATCGGCCGCATGACCAATCTCGAAAGCGTCGTCTGGTGCCAGGAAGAGCCGCGCAACAACGGCGCGTGGTTCTTCGTGAACGAGAAGATCGAGGCCTCGCTCACCAGCGCGGGCAAGGACGGGATGCGTCCCGTCTATGCCGGGCGCGAGGAAGCCGCCTCGCCCGCAACCGGGCTCGCCAAGCGCCACCAGGCGCAGCAGGACGCGCTGGTCAGCATCGCGCTGGGCCTTGCCGATGGCGGGCAGGCGAAGCGCGCGCTCAAGAAAACCGAAACCGCCGAAAAGAAGGTCTGACGCAACATGGCTACCGAGATCACGGTCCCCCAGCTCGGTGAATCGGTCACCGAAGGCACCATCGCCGAATGGCTCAAGCAACCCGGCGACTCGGTCGCCGTGGACGAGCCGATCGCCAGCCTCGAAACCGACAAGGTCGCGGTCGACGTGCCCTCGCCGGTCGCGGGCGTTATCCAGGAACTGCGCGCCGAAGTGGGCGACACGGTGGAGGTCGGCGCGGTGATCGCGACGGTCGAGGAAGGTGCGGAAGCCTCTTCCTCCAAGTCTCTCGCGCCCAGCCCGTCACCCTCGCCTGCGCCTTCGCCCGCCCCGGCTCCCGCCCCGAAGAGCGAGGACGGCCAGGCCGCTTACGGCAATCATGACGAAGGCGCGGATGGCAATCAGACGCTTTCGCCCGCCGTGCGCCGCGCCGTGCTCGAATACGGGGTCGACCCGAGCAGCATCAAGGGCACCGGCAAGGACGGCCGCCTGACCAAGGAAGACGTGATCGCGGCGGCCAAGAACAAGGGCGATGGCCCTTCGACAGGCTCAGGACAGACGGCAACTCCCGCGCCCTCGGTTCCGGCGACTGTCTCTTCCGGGGAACGCCGCGAGGAACGCGTCAAGATGACGCGCATGCGCCAGACCATCGCCAAGCGACTGAAGAGCGCGCAGGACAATGCCGCGCTGCTCACCACCTTCAACGACTGCGACATGAGCGCGGTCATCGAAACGCGCGAGAAGTACAAGGACCTGTTCGCCAAGAAGCACGACATCAAGCTCGGCTTCATGGGGTTCTTCGCCAAGGCCGCCTGCCTTGCGCTGAAGGACGTGCCCGCCGCCAACGCCTATATCGAGGGCGACGAGATCGTGTACCACGACTATGTCGACATCTCGGTTGCGGTCAGCGCGCCCAACGGCCTCGTCGTCCCGGTGATCCGCGACGCCGACAAGAAGGGCTTCGCGCAGATCGAGAAGGACATTGCGGACTTCGGCGCACGCGCCAAGGACGGCACGCTGACGATGGAAGACATGAAGGGCGGCACCTTCACCATCTCCAACGGCGGCGTGTTCGGATCGCTGATGTCGACCCCGATCATCAATCCGCCGCAAAGCGCGGTGCTCGGCCTCCACCGGATCGAGGATCGCCCCGTGGCGGTGAACGGCGAGGTCGTGATCAAGCCGATGATGTATATCGCGCTGAGCTATGACCACCGCCTGATCGACGGGCGCGAGGCTGTGACCGCACTGAAGATCATGAAGGAAGCGATCGAGGATCCGGCGCGGATGCTGATCGATCTGTAGAACTGTTTGCCGTCACCCCCGCGAAAGCGGGGGTCCCGCTTCCTATATCGGAAGCACAACGAAGAAAGCGGGATCCGCTTTCGCGGGGATGACGAGAGAAGAGAATGGCTGACCACGAATACGATTACGACGTCCTGATCATCGGCGCAGGCCCCGGCGGCTATGTCGCCGCGATCCGCGCCGCGCAGCTGGGACTGAAGACCGCGTGTGTCGAAGGGCGCGAGACGCTGGGCGGCACCTGCCTCAACGTCGGCTGCATCCCCTCCAAGGCGATGCTGCACGCGAGCGAGTATTTCGACGCGGCCAAGAACGGCGCGATGAAGGAGCTCGGTATCGATGTGACGCCGAAGCTCAATCTCGACCAGATGCACGCGCAGCGCCGCGACGCGGTGAAGGGTCTGACCGGCGGGATCGAGTTCCTGTTCAAGAAGAACAAGGTCGACTGGAAGAAGGGCTACGCCACCTTCGTCGATGCCCACAAGGTGAAGATCGGCGACGAGGAAGTCACCGCGAAGGACATCGTGATCGCCACCGGCTCCTCGGTCACTCCGCTGCCGGGTGTCGAGATCGACAACGACAAGGGTATCGTGGTCGACAGCACGGGCGCGCTCGAGCTGCCCAAGGTGCCCAAGAAGATGGTCGTCATCGGTGGCGGCGTGATCGGGCTGGAACTCGGCTCGGTCTGGCGGCGTCTGGGCGCGGAAGTCGTGTGCGTCGAATACCTCGACGAGATCCTGCCCGGCATGGATGGCGACATCCGCAAGGAAGCGCGCAAGATCTTCAAGAAGCAGGGAATCGAGTTCAAGCTCTCCACCAAGGTCACCGGCGTTTCGGTGAAAGGCAAGACCGCGACCCTGACGCTCGAACCCGCTGCGGGCGGCGACGAGGAGACCCTGGAAGCCGATTGCGTGCTCGTGTCGATCGGGCGCAAGCCCAATACCGACGGGCTGGGCCTCGACGCCATCGGCCTCGAAACCAACAAGCGCGGCCAGATCGAAACCGATCACGATTTCCGCACCAAGGTGGACGGCGTGTGGGCCGTCGGCGATGTCATCCCCGGCCCGATGCTGGCGCACAAGGCCGAGGACGAAGGCATCGCCGTGGCCGAAAACATCGCCGGGCAGACGGGCATCGTGAACCATGCCGTCATTCCATCCGTCGTCTATACCTGGCCCGAGATCGCGGGCGTGGGCCTGACAACCGAGGAAGCCATCGAGAAGATGGGCGGCGACAAGAAGGCGGTGAAAATCGGCAAGTTCCCGATGCTCGGCAACAGCCGCGCCAAGACCAATCATGAGCCCGACGGTTTCGTGAAGGTGATCGCCGAGGCGGAAACCGACCGCGTGCTGGGCGTATGGGCGATTGCCGTGCCGGCGGGCACGATGATCGCCGAAGCGGCGCTGGGCATGGAATTCGGCGCGACGAGCGAGGACATCGCCTATACCTGCCACGCCCACCCCACGCATTCCGAAGCGTTGAAGGAAGCGGCGATGGCAGTGCAGGGCAAGCCGATCCACGTCTGAGGGCAACGGGGAGGAGTAGCCGGGCATGCGCTGGACCGATCGGCTGCCAGCGCTGCTCGCCCTCGCAATTCCCGTAAGCGCGGGGCTGGCTTTCATGGCCACCTTCGGCGCGCCGCAGACCTATCCGATTATCAATTCCGCGGCGCTCGTGCTCGGCGTGGCGGCGATACTGCTCCTGCCCGCAATCGAGAGCGCGCGTGCCTGGTTGCCGGTGGGCATCGCGTGTCTCGCGATCCTTGCCGCACCGCTCGTCACCGGGCCCGAGGTGTTCGGGACCACGCGCTGGCTGCCGCTCGGCCCGTTCACGCTCCATGCGGGCTTCCTCGCGATCCCGCTCCTGCTGGTCGCGGCGAGCAAGGACGAGAGGCTGGCGTCTCCCCTGCTCCTCGCCGCACTGCTGCTCGTCTGGCTGCAGCCCGACGCGGCCAGCGCCTTTGCGCTGACGCTGGGCACCGCAGGCCTCTATCAGGCCCGGCCCGACTGGAAGCCCGGCGTGGTCGCGCTGATCGGCCTCTTCATCACGTTCTCGGCCGCGATGGGCGGCGAACTGCCGCCCCAGCCCTTCGTCGAGCGCGTGCTGCGCGATGCGGGCGCGATCAATATTGCGCTGGCACTCGGTCTGCTGGCGTCGCTGCTGGCGAGCGTCCTGCTGTTCCTCACGGCAATCGAGAGCCTCCGCCCGGTTCGCTGGGCGCTGGGAGGATCGCTGTTCGGCTTCGCGACGCTGGCGGGCATCTCGCACTACCCGATGCCGCTGCTTGGCTATGGGGCCGCGCCGATCCTCGGCTATGCGCTGGCGCTCGCGCTTGGTAGGAGAAGCCCGTCATGACCATGCCCCCCTTCCACTTCGCCTTTCCGGTCCACGATCTCGACGCGGCGCGCAATTTCTACGGCGCGCTGCTCGGCTGTCCCGAGGGCCGCTCGGACAAGGACTGGATCGACTTCGACTTCTTCGGCCACCAGATCGTCGCCCATGTCGCGCCCGCTTCTGTCGCGGCGCGCGCTGCGGGCGAGAACCGGACTGCGGTCGATGGCGAATCGGTGCCCGTCCCGCATTTCGGCGTGGTGCTGCCGATGGACCAGTGGCAGGCCCTCGCCGACCGGCTGACCGAGGCCGGGCTGCAATTCGTCATCGAGCCGACCGTGCGCTTCCGCGACCGGCCCGGCGAGCAGGCGACGATGTTCTTCCGCGACCCGAGCGGCAATGCGCTGGAAATCAAGGCGATGGCGGACCCGGACAGGCTCTTCGCCAAGAACTGACCGGCCGCCGATTGTCCGGCGCGGGTTTGATCGCTAGCAGCGCGGGAGCCATGGCTCGCAAACCCCTCATGATGCGCCTCGCGCGCTGGCACATCTGGCTCGGCTGGCTGATCGGCGTGCCGCTGCTGCTGTGGACGCTGACGGGCCTGGTCATGGTCTCGCGCCCGATAGAGGAAGTGCGCGGCGAGCATCTGCGCGCCGAGGTCGAGGAACAGGCCCTGCCCGCGCAGCTCGCTCTGCCCACGATCCCCGAGGGCCAGCCGCGCCCTGTCGAGGTGAAGTTTACCGCGGGGGACGCCGGCCCGGTCGCCCTCGCCCGCTATGCCGACGGCACGCTGCGGCGTTTCTCCGGCGAAACCGGCGCGCCGCTGCCCGATCTTTCCGCCACCGATGCGCGCCTGGTGCTGGACCGGCGCATCGTCACCGACAGCAAGCTCGCAGAGATCCGCGCCTTCGATGCCGACGATCCGCCCTTCGATTTTCGCCGCCCGGTCGATGTCTGGCGCGCCGAATACGAGGATGGCACCCGCGTCTATATCGGCCGGCAGAGCGGCCAGGTGGAGGCTGTGCGCACGCGCTGGTGGCGCGTGTTCGATGTCATGTGGGGCCTGCACATCATGGACCTGCAAACGCGCGAGGATACCAGCCACCCGATCCTGATCCTTTTTGCCGCGCTCGGCGCGATCGGATCGCTGATGGGGATCGTCCTGCTGTTCCGTCGCCGGAAGGCCCGCCGCCATGCCCGTAGCTGACGCCGCCGTCATCCTGACCCCGGTGCTCGACTGGCTCGACCTGTTCGGGGTGGCGCTGTTCGCCCTGTCGGGCGCGCTGATCGCCGCGCGCGAGCGGCAGACCTTCGTCACGATGAGCTTCTTCGCCCTCGTCACCGGTGTCGGTGGCGGCACGGTGCGCGACGTGCTGATCGATGCGCCGGTCTTCTGGGTCAAGCACCCGTGGTATGCCGCCGTGTGCATCACGATGGCGCTGATCGTGTGGAACACGCCGACCCGCTGGTGGCAGGGCAAGCTGTTCGACTATGCCGACGGGATCGGCCTCGCCGCCTACTCGGTGCTCGGATCGGCCAAGGCGATGAGTTACGGCGTGCCGCCGGTGTCCGCCGCGATCATGGGGATCATCACCGGCATCGTCGGCGGCATCGTGCGCGATGTGATCGCCGGGCGTCCCTCGATACTGATGAAGCCCGAACTCTACGTGACCGCCGCCGCGCTTTCCGCCTCGATGTGCAGCTTCGGCATGTGGCTGCTCGGACCTGTGGGGGTCGACGACTGGATCGTCTGGGCGGTCGCGGCATTCTCCGGCCTTGTGCTGCGCAGCGCGGCGATCCGCTTCAACCTCGGCCTGCCCGCCTTCCACGAACGCGAAATGGCGAGTGCTCTGGAAACAGAGATCGGCGCCGAAGCGGTGGCCGAAGCCGAAGCCGAAGCCGAGCTGGAGCACGACGGCCTCTATTTCGAAGGCGTGAGCCCGCACGAGGGGTCCGCCGAAAAAGAAAACCCCGGAGCCTAGCTGCCGGGGTTTTCGGTTTAGGATCAGTAGGGCTCGCCGCCATAGTCCTCCCCGCCGTCGTCGCCATAGGCATCGCCGTAATCCTCGCCGTAGGGCTCGTCGTCGTACGGCTCGCCATAGCCGTCTTCGCCGGGGACCGGGCCGCCCGGATAGGCGGGCTGCGCATTGCCGTAGGCCGGCGAATAGCTATCGGGCGAGGGATAGGTGCTGGCGCGGGCGCGCGCATAGGTCTCGTCCGAATATTGCGGATCGCCATAGGTGTCGCCGCCCGCCTGGTAGGAAACGCCGCCGCGCCCGTAATCGACCCGCAGCACGCGGCCCGAACCGGAGACTTCGCACAGGAAGCCGGAGCCATTGTAGAGCGTGCCGGTGACCGAATAGCCGCTGCGGGTGCGCCCGACATTCTCGACCGAACCGATCCGCCGTTCGCGTTCCACCCGGTCCACGCAGCGATCGACCGCCCGGTCGAAATCGTCGTTGGTCAGATAGTCGCGATCGTCGCGATCATAACGGTCGCTATTGCTGGCGGCAGAGGCAATCGCGAAGATGCCACCGATGATGAGCGCGCCCGCGATCACGTCGCCCGCGTCGATGCCATCGCGATGGCGACGGTAGCGGCGGCGGTGCTCGGCACTGTCCGCGCCATCGTTGAGCACGGTCTGCGTGGCGTATTCCGCCTTGACCGCCGGCCCGGCCGCGCGCGGCAGCTCCGCCGCCGAGACGGGGGAAACGGCCAGCGCGGCAACCGCGCAGCCGAGTGAAAACGTGCTAATCCGGCCCATCTTGTCGTTCTTTCCATTGCCGGGAGCGGCAAAACCCCCGCGCGACCCGCATTGAAAATAGGCGGCCAGCCCTGTCATAGGGCTGAACCGCCTTCCCCTGTCGCATTCGCCCGAAAGAGGGCCCGCGCGACGAACGGTTCCGGTCAGATGCGGTTCAGCCCGCGAATGCCGCGATAGTCGATATCGACGACCCGGCCGCGACGGATCTCGCAGCTGAAGCGGCCACTGTCGCTGCGGCGGTCGTACCCGCGGCGGTCGTATCCGCGATAGCCGCGACGCTGGTCGCGATAGCCGCGCTCGCCCTGGACCTCGATCCGGCCGGAGATGTTCCAGCCACGGCGCGTGTCGCGCACGCGGTTGATGTCGACGACATTGGCGTAGCGATAGCCTGCGCGGCGCGCCTGGTTCTCCGCCACACGGACGCACTGGTTGATCGCGCGACGCGGGTTGCCGTTTGAGCGATAGTAGTCGTCGCGATAACGGCGGTCGCGATAGCGGTCGCGGTCGTTATTGGAGGCGGACGCGATCGCGGCGATCCCGCCGATGATCAGCGCACCGGCGATGATTTCGCCCGCGCTGATCCCGTCGTCGTCGCGGTCGCGATACCGCTGGGCCTCGGCAGGGGCGGCGGAAGTGAAGGCCATGGCGCCCGCCGCAGCGGTGCACAGGGCGGCCTTTGTGAAGCTTTGCATGATGGGTCTCCTCACTGTGGTGCCCGAGCGCCATTGCCCGAACGCTATTCTTGTTAGGAGACCGCCGGTGAGACGGCTCTGAATTGCGGCGAAAGCCCGCGTTCATACAAACCGCGACAAACCTGAACGGCAGGATGCGGCGATGGTTAATGCCTGAGCCGGGAGTTGCGGGGCGACCGGCACGGTTGCGCCGGTCGCCATCGTTAATCCTACTCCGCCAGATCGAGCCCGGTGAAGGCCGCGAGGAAGGCGAGGATGTCCGACGCTTCCTCGATCGCCTTGTCGGTCGGCTTGCCGGAACCATGCCCCGCGCGGGTCTCGATCCGGATCAGCTGCGGCTTGTCGCCAAGCTCCGCCGCCTGCAGCGCGGCGGTGTATTTGAAGCTATGGCCCGGCACCACGCGGTCGTCGGTATCGGCGGTGGTCACCAGCAGCGCCGGATAATCCTCGCCATCGCGGACGTTGTGATAGGGCGAATAGGCGCGCAGCACGCGGAAATCGTCCTCGCGGTCCGGGTAGCCGTAATCGTCGACCCAGTAGCGACCTGCGGTGAACTGGTCGAAGCGCAGCATGTCCATCACGCCGACCGCCGCGTTGCCCGCCGCGAACAGATCGGGCCGCTGGTTGACGACCGCGCCCACCAGCAGCCCGCCGTTCGAGCCGCCCTGGATCGCGAGGCCATCCTCGGGCGTGATCCCTTCGGCGATCAGATATTCGCCCGCGGCGATGAAGTCGTCGAACACGTTCTGCTTGTTGTCCAGCCGTCCGCCATCGTGCCACGCCTTGCCGTATTCGCCGCCGCCGCGAATATTGGCGACCGCGTAGGCACCGCCCGCCTCCATCCATGCGAGGCGCGAGGGGCTGAAGCCCGGCGTCAGGCTGATGTTGAACCCGCCATAACCGTAGAGCAGCGTCGGCACGGCCTCGCCGCTTTCCGCGACCTCGCGGCTGCGAACGAGGAACATCGGAACGCGGGTGCCATCCTTCGAGGTGTAGAACTTCTGTTCGACCACGAAGTCTTCGGGATCGAAGGCAACTTCGGGCTGCGCCCAGACCGTGCTTTCCCCGCTCGCGACATCGTAGCGATAGACGGTGGGGGGCCGGTTGTAGCTGGAGAAGGCGTAGAAGGTTTCGGTTTCGTCGGGCTCACCGCCGAAGCCGCCCGCGCTGCCGATGCCGGGTAGTGCGACTTCGCCTTCGCGGGTGCCGTCGAGCGCGAACACCTCGATCTTGCTCTTCGCATCGACGAGGTAGTCGGCGATCAGCTTGCCGCCGACCAGCGAGACGCCGTCGAGCGTCTGCTCGCTTTCGGGGATCACCGTGGTCCACTGCGGGTCGGCAGTGGTGATATCGGTGCTGACCACCTTCTTCAGCGGCGCGCCGTCATTGGTGACGAAGAAGAACCGGCTGCCGAGATTGCCGACGAAGGAATAGTCGTGCTCGAAACCGGGCACGAGGGTCATCGGATCGGCCTCGGACCGTTCGAGGTCGATCAGCGTGATCTCGTAGCGCTCGTCGGTGCCGCTCGAACTCGTCACGATCAGCCAGCGTCCGTCGTCGCTCACCTGCGCGGTGTGGTTGAGCTCGGGCTGGTCGGGCGTCTCGTAGATCAGCGCGTCCTGCGCCTGCTCGGTGCCGAGCTTGTGGAAATAGACCTGCTGGTTGGTGTTGAGCGCCTGGAAGGTCTCGCCCTTGCCGGTTGCCGGGAAGCGGCTGTAGAAGAAGCCGCTGCCGTCCTTGGCCCAGTCGAGCGCGGAGAACTTCACCCATTCGACCGTGTCGGGCAGCACGTCGCCGGTCGCGACGTCCATCACCTTGACCGTGCGCCAGTCGCTGCCGCCGTCCTGGATCGCGTAAAGCAGTTTCGCGCCGTCCTCGGTCACCGCATAGTCGGCGAGCGCGGTGGCATCGTCTTCGGACCATTCGTTCGGGTCGATCAGCACGCGCGCCTCGCCATCGAGACCGTCGCGCACATAGAGCACGCTCTGGTTCTGCAGCCCGTCATTGCGGGTGTAGAAATAGTGGCCGCCCTTGCTCGTCGGCAGGCCGAAGCGCTCGTAGTCGGTCAGCTGCGTAATGCGCTGTTTCAGCGCCTCGCGGCCGGGCAGCTTGGCCAGGAAGGCATCGGTGACTTCGTTCTGCCGGGCGACCCAGGCGGCCACGTCCTCGTCCACGCGGACATCGTTTTCGAGCCAGCGGTAGGGATCGGCTATCTCCTCGCCAAACCGGGTTTCGACCACGTCTCCGGTGCGGGTTTCGGGATAGTCGGGTGCGGTCAAATCCTGGTCCTGTGCAAGCGCGGGGCTGGCGGTTGCGACGAGCGCGCTGGCCGCGCCGGCGAGGAGCGTGTTGCGGAGCATTGGGGGCAGTCCTCTTTCGACGAAAATCTTTGAATTTTATCTAGATCGCGGGCGGGCGCTTTCAACTCGCGCCCATTCACCTCAATCAAGCGCGGCGAGCACGTCGCGGGTGAAGTCAACGATATCGAACCGGCTGCCGACCGGGTCTTCGCCCCGGCGCACGATCACGAGGTCGCGGCTGGGCACGACGACGACATACTGGCCGCGATTGCCCATCGCGGCGAAGGTGTCGGGCGGCACGCCCTCGCTGGAGTTCATCAGCCACCAGCCCGCGCCGTAACCCAGCGCGCCATCGGGCTGCGGGCCGCTGGCGCTGGAGACATAGTCGCGCCAGTTCTCGGGAAGGATGCGCTTGCCGCCCTGCGTCACGCCATTGTCGAGATAGAGCTGGCCCAGCTTCGCGAGGTCGGGTGCGGTGGCCCAGACCTGGCTCGACAGGATATAGTCGGTGCCCCAGTCGGTTTCGGCAACCGCGCCGGTCATCCCGATATCCTCGAACAGATCCTCGGGCTCGTAATCGTCGAAACTGTCCTCGATCGCCTTCACCGCCATCAGCGTGTCGTTGTTGGCGTAGCGGAAGACCGTGCCCGGCGGGTGGAGCAGCGGCCAGCCGGTCGCGCTTTCCTCGACCAGCGCGCCGCCCATGTAGAGCGGATCGGTCCGGTTGCCCGGCGTATCGCTGTAGCGGCCCGATGCCATGCGCAGAAAATCGTCGATGGTGATGCTGCGCCGCGCGTCCCACCGCCAGTCGCCGTAAGCGAGGCTCTGGTCGACCTTCGCGTCGCCCCGCTCGACCGCCGCGCCGATCAACGTGGCGGCAATGCTCTTGGCGACCGACCAGGTGCGCTGGGGCACGTCCGGACCGAAGCCCGCAGTGTAGGCCTCGCTCCATCCTTCGTGGTTGCCGACGATCAATGCGGTGGTGCGGGCACCCTCCCCGTAGCCGTCCTTTAGCGCGGCCTCGAAGATCGGTGCGAGCGGCGAGCCCTTGGCCAGACTGGAGGATGCAGGCAGGTCGCCGGGCTCGCGCACCGGCATCGGCATTTCTTCCGCCCCCGGCGGAGGCGGCACGCGCATCTCGGGCATCGGCGCGTCGAGCCCGATCGGCGCGAGGCGACAGCCCTGCTCGTGCGAGCCCTCGGCGAAACGCGGGGGCATGTCGTCCGCCCAGTCGACCTGCACCAGCGCCACGCGCCCGGCGGCATCGGGCAGGATCGTGTAGTCGAGATCGCCGATAATGCCCGCGATGCGCGGATAGATGCCGGTCAGCTCCCATTGCTCGACACTCTCGAGCGTCCGCTCCACTCCGTTGCGCTGCGCATTGGCGAGGGCACTGCACAGGAACAGCGCCTTGTAGCCCGCCGCCAGCGCGCGGTCGTAACGCGCTTCGAGGTCTTGCTGGGTCGTGGATTGCGCCGCGAGGGGGGCGGCGAGAAGCGAAAGAGGGGCGAGCGCCGCGAGCGCGGCAAGGCTGGTCCGGATCATGGGCGCGGACTGTGCCAGAGCCTGCGCAAAAGAAAAGGGGCTGCCGGACCACCCCGGCGCCCCTCTTCCAGTCGCTCTTCGGACGGTCAGTCCTCGGGCGGGATCAACCCGTCGATGACATAGACCACGCCGTTCGAGGCGGGCCGGGCCGTGCCGGTGAGGCCCGGTGCATCCTCGCCTTCGCCCAGCGCGATCCGCTCTCCGCTCCGCTGCAGCGTGATCGGCGTGTCGGCCACGCTCGCCAGTTCGAGCGACCCGTCGTTATCCTCGATAGCCTTTTCGAGGTCGCCCTGCGTGATCGCACCAACCGCGATATGGCGCCGCAGCAGGGCGATGAGTTCGGGCCGCCCCTCTTCGGTCTGAAAACGGGCGAGGTCTTCTTCGGGCAATTGCGCGAAGGCCTCGTCGCCGGGCAGGAGCAGCGTGTAGGAGCCGACACCGACAAAGGCGTTCTCGAGACCCGCCTCCTCGATCAAACCATGCGCGGTGGAGAGCTCGCCCATTTCGCCCACGGTGGCAAAGAGCGGGCTGTCGCCCGCCTCTGCCGTGCTTTCGACCGGATCGGCCTGCTCCTCGCTCGCACCGCACCCGGCCAGCGCAAACCCACAGGCCAGCACGCCGAGCGTGCCCAGAATGGTGTTCTTCATGATGTCCCTCAGGTCAGCAGTTCGATTGCCGCGGCGACGATCCGGGTCTCCGGATCAACTTCGTACACATAGCCGTCGCTGTAGCGGTACATCGCGTCGGGCCCGTCGCGATAACGGTCGCGATAGGCATAGGGCACGTTGTAGGCGCTGTAGCCGGTCGGCAATCGCTGGCCGACCGCGATATCGTCGCCCGTCAGCAGGGCAGCGATGCCCATGATCGCCCGGTCCTCGGGGTCGACCGAGAACAGCGTCCGGTCGGCATAGTAGTACTGGCGGGCGGGATCCTGCCCGAAATAGTTGCCGTAATAGGCCGGCGCCCGGTAGCTGTCATAGGCGGAGGGCCACTCGTTGCCCCGGAACAGCGCGCCGCCGACCAGCGGGACGAGCGACTCGATCACTCCGCCCTGTGATGGGCGATAGGCATAGCCGTCGTAGTAGCGCCAGTCGTCGCCCGAAAGGCGCGAATAGGCGCTGCCGTAATATCCGCCGAAACGCTGGCTCTGGAGCTTCTTCGCCTGCCCCGGTGGCTGGCATCCGTTGTTCTTCTTCGCGAGCCCCGGCGGGCAGAAGCCGCGAACCGGAGCGGCCTGGCGGTCGATACGGGCGAAGACGTCGCGGGCATCTTCGCCAGCGACGTCGCGGATACGCTCTTGCGCACGGTCCACCCGGCGTTCGACGCGTCGTTCGACATCGCGCTCCACCCGGTCGGCCTCGCGTTCGATCCGGCGCTCGACACGCCGTTCGATCGGGTCGACCGCATTGCGGGCATTACCATTGCCACGGGCGGCCGGCGGACCGCCTCGGGGGTTTCCGGCATTGCCGTTTCCATTGCCATTGCCGGGCTTCACCTTGGCCCCGGCATTTCCATTGCCGTTCCCGTTCCCATTTCCCTGGGCGAGGACGGGCATTGCGACTGCGAGAGCGAGTGCGCTCGTCGCGGCGATGGCGATACGCATGGTTGTTCTCCTTGGAGAAACAAACATTTCGCAATGTGGCCGGTTCCGCGCCGCGCTTAACCATAAAGGAAAGGGGCCGGACAATCGCTTGCCCGGCCCCCTCGAAAAATCCTGTGCGATCGCGGCTTACGCGTCGTCGTATTCGTCCTCGCCGGTCATCACCGGGCCGCTGTCCTGGCCCTTGGCGTCTTCGTCGCGGTCGACGAATTCGATGATCGCGAGCTGCGCGCTGTCCGAAGCGCGATAGCCTGCCTTGATGATGCGGACATAGCCGCCCTGACGGTCGGCGTAGCGCTCGGCCAGAACGTCGAAGAGCTTCTTCAGCTGGGTCTCGTCCTGCAGGCGGCCCATCGCAAGGCGACGGTTGGAAAGCCCGCCACGCTTGGCGAGCGTAATCAGCTTCTCGACATAGGGACGCAGTTCCTTCGCCTTGGGAAGCGTGGTGAGGATCTGCTCGTGCTTGATGAGGGCCGCCGACATGTTGCGGAACATGGCGGTGCGGTGGCCCGACTTGCGGCTCAGCTTACGCTGCGAAATTCCGTGACGCATATTCTATTCTCCGTTCGAAAAGGGGCCGTACGAGGTACCCCAGTGCCGGTCGGAAAAGGGTCCGACCTTCCCATTCTCGTCATCCCAGCGAAAGCTGGGATCGCTCGCTACAAGCGGTGCGCAAGCGGATGGCGGTCCCAGCTTTCGCTGGGACGACGCAATCCTTTAGCCCAGCAGCTCCTGTTCGAGCTTCTTGGCCATTTCCTCGATGTTCTCCGGCGGCCATCCGGGGATGTCCATGCCGAGGCGCAGACCCATGCTGGAGAGCACTTCCTTGATCTCGTTGAGCGACTTGCGGCCGAAGTTCGGCGTGCGCAGCATCTCGGCTTCGGTCTTCTGCACCAGATCGCCGATATAGATGATGTTGTCGTTCTTGAGGC
>MDTG01235554.1_pt1 | contig 42712 bp, 39 predicted proteins | sample 811421 | NCBI WGS metagenome assembly MDTG01 (sample SAMN05326645, study PRJNA326480) | marine metagenome | isolation source: seawater | place: Pacific Ocean: South East | collected 2011 | reverse complement strand
TATAATTATATATTATTGCGCTTGTAGCTCAATTGGATAGAGCGCCTGACTTCGGATCAGGAGGTTGAGGGTTCAAGTCCTTCCAGGCGCACCAAATTTATATAATTTCTTAAGGGAAAAAGGAAAGCTTATAATTTTTAGCGTTAAATCAATTATTTCACCAAATGATCCTAATTTTAAGAAGGTTGATTTAGAAAAATGTAAAATAAATTTTGAACAAGATCATCAAAAAATTTATCAAAATTCAAATAATTTGATAATGACGAAATTATTTTTTTAGATAAAAACAATATTTTTAAAGCTAATCTAAGTTTTGATTTTTAAAGAATTATTCTCCCATATTAATTAAAGTTCCTTTTTTTCTAGCTTGAAAAAAAGAAAAATAAAATAAACTTATTCCACTAACGAGATAAATAAAATTTAATTTTATTGCTGTGAAAATATTTGTATAATTTACTTCTCCATCTACTAATATAGATCTCACTTCTTCAAATACATGAACTAGAGGTAATGCCAATGCAATTTTTTGTAATATTTCAGGCAGTATTTCAATAGGATAATAAATGCAACCGAGAGGAGCTAATAAAAACAAAGTTGACCAAGCAATGTTTTCAAATGCAGGACCATATCTAAGTAATCCTGACGAAACAAATAAACCTAAAGTTATTCCAAACAAGTATAAGCTTATAAAAAGATAGATTAAAGGTATGCCTAATTCAAAAATAGAAATACCAAATAGTGGTGTAACAATTAATACTGCAGGCACAACACCAATTAAACTTCTTATAAGTGCGGTTGTAAGCAAAGCTATTAATATTTCACTAATTTTTATTGGAGCAATGAATAAATTGGTGAAATTTCTGCTCCATATTTCCTCTAAAAAAAGCATATTAAAACTGATACTAGTTCTAAAAAGAAAATCATAAAGTATTGCAGATGTTAGAATTACTCCTAAAACATTGTTGTAGTATTCGCTATAGAGACTAAAAAACTTAGATATAAAACCCCATAATATAATTTGTATTGTAGGCCAATAAATTAAATCTATTATTCTTGGAAAAGAACTTTTTATTAAATAAAAGTGTCTTAAAAATAAACCATACATTTTTTTAATATTCATGATTATTTTCTCTTGCAATTTTTAAAAAAACTTCTTCCAGGTTTTTTCTTCCGTGTTTTCTAATTAATTCTAAAGGTTTGTCACTATCGACTATACTGCCATTTTTCATCATCATAACTCGCGCACAAAGTCTTTCAACTTCATTCATATTATGGGATGCAAGCAATATAGTAATTTTTTTATATGAACTATATTCTTCAATAAAAGATCTTACAAAATCAGCGGTTTCGGGATCTAGAGAAGCAGTAGGCTCATCTAACAATAAAATAGTTGGTTCATTAATAAGTGCTTTAGCAAGACTAACTCTATTCTTTTGTCCACTAGAAAGTTCTCCTGTTTTTTTATTATACAATTTTTCTAATCTAAGCTGTTTTGAAATTGAATAAACTTTATCATCACGATTATTAATATTGTATAATCTGGCATAAACATCTAAATTTTCTTTTACTGTAAGTTTTTTTGGTAATTCAATATAAGGAGAAATAAAATTCATTTGTGATAATAAATTTATTCTTTCTTTTTCAATTTCAATATTTTTTCCCATAATAAAAACTTCTCCAGAACTTGGTTTTAATAACCCCAGCATCATTCCGATGGTTGTTGTTTTACCACAGCCATTAGGCCCAAGAAGTCCAACGATTTCTCCGGCTTTTATAATAAAATTTATATTATTAACTGCTTTTCTTTTATTATAACTTTTTTCTAGATTTTTTACTTCTATAGCTTTTTCAATCATTTATAAGATGCTCTTTTTAGCCTGTCATTTATCGCTATTCCCAAACCCTCATTAGGTATTTTGCTTATTGAAATAGATTTGTACTTCATATTTTTTAATAATCTTAATAAAGTATATAATTTTTTACCTGCTTCTTTGATATCACCTCTTTTACTAAGGTAGAAATAATTTTTATAACTTTTACTTTTTTTTTTAAATTGAATAAAAGCTTCATTTTTTTTTGGTTTTTTAGCATTTAATCTTATGGGAATTCCAGGCGAATAATGAAATCTTAATTGACCAGGAGATAAAATTTTTTTAAAATTTTTATTTATTTTTATTTTCTTTTTCAATATTTTTTGTATTTTTTCTGGTTCTATACCGCCTGGTCGTAAAATAGTTGGTTTCCCAACAAGATTAATTATAGTAGATTCTAAACCAATTTTACTTTTACCTCCGTCAACTATATATTTAATTTTTTTTTTAAATTCTTCTTTTACGTCAGAAGCAGAGACCGGGCTTAATTTAGAAAACATATTTGCACTTGGTGCCGCAAGGGGAAAATTTATATTTTTTAATATTTCTTGCGTAATTTTGTGTTTAGGGAATCTTACTGCTACAGTTTTTTTATTTTTATTTACATATTTAGATAATTTTGAACTTGGCTTTTTTTTTAATACAAAAGTCAAAGGACCCGGGCAAAATTTTTTGTACAACTTTTTGAAGTTAATATCTATATAACAATCTTTTTTTAAATTACTTAATTTATTATAATGCACGATCAATGGATTAAATTTTGGTCTTTTTTTTAACGCAAATATTTTCTTAACGGCTTCGTCAGAATAAGCATTACCTGCTAATCCATATACAGTTTCTGTAGGTATTGCTATTACCTTGTTATTATTTAAATATTTTTTTACCTTTTTAATTGAATATATATTTCTCATATAATAATTGTATGGATATAGTATGAAATCTACAAATAATCTAATAAAAATTAAAAATAAATCATTACATGAGTTAAAAAAAGAGGTTCTAAAATCAATAGAAGAATTAGAAAAAAAGAAAGATTTAAAGGACTCAATTAATCAATATCAAGAATTAATAGAACTAAACAATATTATCCAAAACAAGTTTAAAGAAAAAGCTAAAGATATTACCGTTAAAACCTCTGAACTTTTAAAAAAAATTTCTAAAAAATATAAATGAAAAATAAGTTTAATAAGGTTGCTTTAGATGTAGATAATTATCTGAAAAAATTTATTAATAGCCAAAAGAATACAGATTTAATTAAACCTCTTAAATATGGGCTATTCTCAGGAGGAAAAAAAATAAGATCAAAAATTTTAATTGATGTTGGAAAAATTTTTAATATTAATTATAAAAAATTAATTGTTTTATCTTCAGCTGTAGAATGCATCCATTCTTATTCTTTGATACATGACGATCTACCTTGTATGGACAATGACGATATAAGAAGAGGCAAGTTGTCAACACATAAAAAGTTTGGTGAGTCAACTGCCGTGCTAGCTGGAAATTCTCTTTTAACTTTAGCTTTTGAAATAATAAGTGATAAAAAATTTAAAATCAAAGATGATTTAAAAGTTAAGTTAATAAACTTGCTTGCAAAAAGTTCTGGTCATTTAGGTATTGCGGGAGGTCAATATTTAGATTTAAACTTTGAAAAAAAAAAAGTTAACTTTTTTAGGGTAGTAAATATGCAAATCAAAAAAACAGGGGAATTATTTAGCTTTTGTTGTATGGCACCTGCAATATTAAAAAGAAAAAAAAAGCATGTTATTAATGATTTAAATTATATTGGTTCTCGCATAGGTTTATTATTTCAACTAACTGATGATTTAATTGATTATAAAGGAGATGCTAAAATAGCAGGAAAAAAAACAGGGAAAGATATTAAAAAAGGAAAAGCGACTCTGATTAATTATTTGAAATATAAAAATTCAATGAAATATCTATATAAATTGGAAAAAGAAATAATTTTAAAATTAAAAAAATATGGATCAAAAACTGAAAATTTAATAGACACAATTAAATTTATTACTTATAGAACTTCATAATGAATGAAAATAAATATTTAGATAAAATTGACATTCCATCAGATCTAAAGAAATTAAGCGTTGATGAATTAAAAATATTATCAAAAGAATTAAGAAATGAATTAATAGAAGTTGTTTCTGAAACCGGTGGACATTTAGGAGCAGGCCTGGGTGTTATAGAACTAACATTAGCTTTACATTACATTTTTGATACCCCAAATGACAAACTCATATGGGATGTCGGGCACCAATCATATCCGCATAAAATAATTACAGGAAGAAGAAAAAAAATTAGAACTCTTAGAAAAGCAAATGGACTTTCTGGTTTTACCAAAAGAAAAGAAAGTGAGTATGATCCTTTTGGAGCAGCTCATAGTTCTACTTCTATTTCTTCAGCACTAGGAGTTGCTGTAGCAAATAGTTTATCAAATAGTTCTAATAATGTTATCGCTGTTATAGGAGATGGAGCTATGAGTGCTGGGATGGCATATGAAGCAATGAATAATGCTGGAGCAACAAAGTCAAAATTAATTGTAGTTTTAAATGATAATGATATGTCAATATCACCCCCGGTTGGTGCAATGAGAACCTATTTAGCAAGGTTATTATCAGGTAAAATTTATTTTAATTTTAGAGAAATATTTAAATTAATTTTTTCTGCTTTTTCAAAAAGATTTAGCGCTAAAGCTGGAAAAGCTGAAGACTTTTTAAGAAACATGGTGACAGGCGGAACTTTATTTGGTGAACTTGGCTTTTACTATATTGGACCAATTGATGGTCATGATCTAACAGCTTTAACAAATATATTTAAAAACGTAAAAAATTCTAAACATCAAGGTCCAATTTTAATTCATGCAAAAACTCAAAAAGGAAAAGGATATATGCCCGCTGAAAAATCAGGAGATAAATATCATGGAGTTTCAAAATTTAATGTAATTACTGGAGAACAAAAAAAAACAAACTCAAATAAACCAGCGTATACAAAAGTTTTTGCAAACACACTTATAAAACATGCTGAGCAAGATAGTAAAATAGTAGGAATTACTGCAGCAATGCCTTCAGGAACTGGAATGGATTTATTTGCAAAAAGATTCCCTAATAGAATGTTTGATGTTGGTATTGCAGAACAGCACGCAGTCACTTTTTCAGCAGGTTTAGCTACCGAAGGTTATAAGCCATATGCAGCAATTTATTCTACATTTTTACAAAGAGCGTATGATCAAGTTGTTCATGATGTAGCTATTCAAAGTTTACCTGTAAGATTTGCTATTGATAGAGCAGGATTAGTTGGTGCAGATGGACCCACTCATGCAGGGTCTTTTGATATTACTTATTTGAGCACATTGCCAAACTTCATAGTTATGGCTGCAAGTGATGAAAGCGAACTAGTTAAGATGATCAATACCTCGGTAGATATTAATGATAAACCATGTGCTTTTAGATATCCTAGAGGAACTGGCCTAGGCATATCTTTGCCAAATATTGACGAAAAATTAATAATCGGCAAAGGAAAGATAGTTAAAGAAGGAAAAAAAGTTGCTCTAATTAGCTTTGGTACAAGATTACAAGAATGTTTAAAAGCATCAGAAGCTCTTGCACAAAAAGGAATTTCTACAACAGTAGCAGATGCAAGATTTGCTAAACCTTTAGATAAAGATTTAATTTTTAAATTATCAACAAGTCATGAAGCTATAATTACTGTTGAAGAAGGATCAATCGGTGGTTTTGGTTCACACGTGATGCATTTTTTAACTGAGAAAGGACTTATTGATAAAGGCTTAAAATTTAGGTCAATGATTTTGCCAGATAGTTTTTTAGATCATGATACTCCAGAAAACATGTATAAAAAAGCAGGCTTAGACTCAAATTCAATAGAGGAAAAAGTTATTAACACTTTAAAATCAAATATAATTTTATCAAAAGCTAAATCAAAAAATTAGTCTGCACATTGAGCTTTGTTCATTAAATAATGATCAAGCAAAACACAATTAAGCATTGCTTCACCAATAGGAACCGCTCTAATTCCGACGCAAGGATCATGCCTACCTTTAACAGAGATTTTTGTATTTTTTCCAAATTTATCTATAGTTTTTCTCGTTTTTAATATCGACGAAGTAGGTTTTACAGCAAAAGAAACAATTATGTCTTGTCCTGAAGAAATACCACCTAATATTCCACCAGCATTATTAGATTGAAATATTGTTTTTTTACCTTTTCTAATTATTTCGTCAGAATTTTGTGTACCACTTAAAAAAGCCGAATTCATACCAGCTCCAATATTTACACCTTTTACTGCATTAATACTCATGAGAGCTGAAGCTATATCAGCATCAAGTTTTGAATAAATTGGTGCACCGAGCCCCACAGGAATGCCTTTAGCACGGAGTTCAATAATAGCTCCACAAGAAGATCCTAATTTTCTAATTCCAAGTAAATATTTTTCCCATAATTTGACTGAAGTTTTATCAGGACAAAAGAAAGGATTTTTTCTAATTTGTTGATTGTCCCAGTTATTTAAATTACAACTCATTAGACCTAAGTGAGTAACAGCGCCAATAACATTAAATTTTTTTCCTAATTTTTTTTTTAAAATTTTTTTAGCTATTGCTCCAGCAGCAACTCTACTTGCTGTTTCTCTCGCGGACTGTCTTCCACCACCTCTGAAATCTCTAATACCATATTTTTTAAAATATGTGTAATCAGCATGACCAGGTCTGAATTTATCTTTAATAGTTTCATAGTCTCTAGGACGTGTATCTTCATTATATATAATCATGGAAATAGGAGTCCCCGTTGTTTTTCCTTGAAATACTCCAGATAAAATATGAACTTTATCTTTTTCTTTTCTTTGTGATGTGAACTTAGACTGCCCGGGTCTTCTTCTATCCAAATCTTTTTGAATATCATTTTCTGTAATTTCAATATTAGGAGGACATCCATCAACGACACATCCTATCGCAGGACCATGAGATTCTCCCCATGTAGTGAAACGATATATCTTTCCAAATGTATTAAATGACATTAAGTTATATTATATAGATTATTTAGACGAAATTATGAATCAAAAAAATAAGTTAGGATTAAATGAGTGTTTTCAAGATTTAAACAATCCAATAGAATTGTTTAAAATTTGGATGGAAACAGCTAAAAAGAATGAAATTAACGATCCAAATGCACTTTCTTTAGCTACAGCAGACAAAGAAGGCAATCCTTCTGTAAGGATGGTTCTATTAAAAGAGTTTAGTGAAAAAGGTTTTATTTTTTACACAAATTTAAATAGTCAAAAAAGTAAAGAAATTAAAATTAACCCAAAAGCAGCAATGTGTTTTCATTGGAAAAGTATCTTACGTCAAGTAAGGATTTATGGCTCTGTTAAAAAAATAGACGATAATATAGCCAACAAATATTTTAATTCGAGAGATTACGAAAGCAGAATTGGTGCTTGGGCATCTAACCAATCAGAAATTTTAGAAAATAGAGATAAATTATTTAAATTAATTGAAAAATATAAATTAAAATATCCAAACTCTGAATCAATAACCAGGCCTAATCATTGGTCAGGTTGGAATTTAATTCCTTCAAGTATCGAGTTTTGGTTGCAAATACCAAATAGAATTCATGAGAGATTAAAATATGAAAAACTTAATAATGAATGGAAAAAATTTTTATTAAATCCTTAATAAGATCTCTCTAAGCTAAAAGTTGTTAAATTTTCTAAAACTCTTTTTTCTTCAGAGTCCTCAAATATACTTAATGAATTCGAAGATAAATTTATAAAGTATTCAGCTTTTTTATAACATTGATTTATAATTTTATATTTAGAAATTAAATCAACAGTATTATCAAAATCTTCCTGAGTCCTTTCTTTTTTAAAAAAAATATTTTTAATATATTTTTTTTCATTACTATTTGCTTGTTGAAAAGTTAAAATAATTGGAAGAGAGACTTTTCCTTCAAAAAAATCTTGCCCTATTTTTTTTCCAAATAAATTCATACTTGCATTATAATCTAGAGTGTCGTCTGCGATCTGAAAAGTTAGACCTAAGTTTTTTCCATAAAATTCCAAAGCTTCTTTTTCTTTTTCAGATTTATTAGCAATCATAGCTCCAACTTTTGTAGCAGCTGAAAATAAAATTGCAGTTTTTGAGTTAATTATTTTCAAATAAGTTTCTTCTAGCATATCAACCTCGCCTTTGTGCTCAAGTTGCAAAACTTCACCTTGGGCTATTTTTGTAGAAGTAGAAGATAATAGTTTCAAAATTTCTAAATCTCCATCTTCAACCATCATTTCAAAACATCTGCTAAGTAAATAATCTCCAACTAAAATAGAAGATTGATTACCCCATATTGAATTGCTAGTTTTTTTTCCTCGACGTATTGCGCTTTTATCAATCACATCATCATGAAGCAATGTTGCGTTATGTATTAATTCTACACATGCAGCTAAATTGATATCTCTTGTTCCTTTTGAATAACCACATAATTTTGCAGAACCTAGGGTTAACAAAGCTCTTATTTTTTTGCCACCTGTATTAAAATGATATGATATCATTTTTTCAATTAAATTTACTTGGCTTGAAAGTTTAGATTTTATTTTTTCGTCGACCAAAATAAGTTTTTGATCAACCATTGATCTTAAATCATTATAAGAGTTGTTTATTTTTTGTTTAAGTTTAATTACTGTTCCCATTGTGAGAAGTTATTGTATATAATTATTATTACTTCATCATCAATTGACGCACCTAAAATTTCAACCTGAAGTATTAATTTGTAAGTTTTTGAAATAGGGCTTAAAAAACGTTAATAAATATTGTAATACAGGGCAATTTATCATGTTTTCATTTTTTAAAAAAAAGAAGGTTGTTCCGATAATTAGATTAAGTGGAGTTATAGGTAATGTTGGAAAATTTAGACAAGGTATAGATTTTGCTGGACAACAAGAATTAATAAAAAAAGCTTTTTCTGTAAAAAAAGCAAGTGCAGTAGCGATATCTATCAATTCTCCTGGAGGCTCTCCTGTACAATCTCATTTGATTTATAGCTACATAAGAAAAATGGCAAAGAAAAAAAATTTAAAGGTATTAGTATTTGCAGAAGATGTTGCTGCTTCAGGAGGATATTTAATTGCGTGTGCTGGAGATGAAATATATGCGAATTCAAGTTCTATAATAGGCTCGATCGGAGTAATTTATTCTTCTTTTGGTTTTCAAGATCTAATAAAAAAAATTGGTGTGCAAAGGCGAGTTTATACTGCTGGCAAAAATAAAAGCACATTAGATCCTTTTGAAGAAGAAAAAGAAGAAGATATAGAAAGATTAAAAAAGATACAGCTAGATTTACATGCAGATTTCATACAAGTTGTAGAAGAAAGTAGATCATCAAGGTTAAATAAAAATGCTGGATTAGATCTTTTTACAGGAGAGTTCTGGTCTGGTTCTAAATCTAAATCACTTGGATTAATAGATGGAATAGGAAATGCTGATGAAATTTTAAAGGAAAAATTTGGAGAAAATGTTGAAATTAAAAAATTTGAAAAACAAAAAGGATGGTTAAGTAAAAAATTATCTGCTAACAGCGAGAATCAAATTGACCAATTTGTACAAGTGCTTGAAGAAAGATCTATTTGGCAAAGATATGGTTTTTAATGAAAAAAAAAAATAAGAAAAAAAATATTAAAATTCATACTTTTCAAGAAACAATACTAAATTTACAACATTACTGGAGCAAGCAAGGATGTGTTATTTTACAACCTTATGATATGGAAGTTGGAGCAGGCACATTTCATCCTGCAACAACTTTAAGATCTCTAGGCCCAAAACCATGGAGAGCGGCATATGTTCAGCCATCTAGAAGACCAACAGATGGCAGGTATGGGAAAAATCCAAATAGATTACAGCATTATTATCAGTTTCAAGTTTTGATTAAACCTTCTCCAGATCATATTAAAAAAATTTTTTTAAATAGTTTAATAAAAATCGGAATAGATTATAGAGAGCACGATATTAGATTTGTTGAAGATGACTGGGAAAGCCCAACTCTTGGAGCGGCCGGATTAGGATGGGAAGTTTGGTGCGATGGTATGGAAATTACTCAATTTACATATTTTCAACAAATGGCAGGCATAGAGTGCAAACCTGTTTCAGTAGAACTTACTTATGGTTTAGAAAGAATTTGTATGTTTACTCAAAAAAAAAATAATGTATTTGATTTAATTTGGAATGACACAGGCGTTAAATATAAAGATGTTTTTCTTCAATCTGAAAAAGAATTTTCGGCATATAACTTTGAATATGCAAATACTGAAAATTTGTTTAAAATTTTTGATATGACAGAATCCGAATGCAAATTATTGTTGGAGAAAAAATTATGTTTACCTGCATATGATCAATGTTTAAAAGCTAGTCATATATTCAATCTTTTAGATGCAAGAGGTGCTATTGGAGTGGCACAACGCGCGGGTTATATTTCACGTATTAGAGATTTGAGCAAGGGATCAGGATCCGTTTGGTTAGAATCTCAAAATAAATAATGCCTAGTTTGTTTTTAGAGCTATATAGTGAGGAAATACCAGCTTCATTACAAAAAAAAGCAAGGGAGGATTTGTTAAAAATATTCAATGAAAACTTGCAAAAAAAGGAAATTTCATACAAATCATCAATTTCTTATTCAACTCCTAACAGGTTGGTATTTTTTATAGACGGCATTCCTTTAAAAATTATAAAAAAAGCTTACAAAATTAGGGGCCCAAAAATAAATTCTCCAAAAGAAGCCCTAGAGGGTTTCGTTAAATCAAAAAACTTAAATATAAAGGATTTAATAGAAGAAAATACAGAGAAAGGAAAATTTTATTTTGCAAAAATAAAATCCCAAAAAATATCCGTTGAAAAAGAATTAACCGAGATGATACCTGAAATACTTAAAAAATATTCTTGGAAAAAATCAATGAGGTGGTCTGATTATGAAATCAAATGGGGAAGACCTTTAAAATCTATTGTAGCTATATTTAATAAAAGAAAATTAAGTTTTAAATTTTATCATATTTTAAGTAATAATATTATTTTTTTAGATTCACAATTACAGGAAAATAAAAAAAAAATAAAAGATTTTTCGAGTTATTTGAAAATTTTGAAAAGTAAAAAAATTATTTTAGATCATAATTTAAGAAAAGAATTTATTAAAAAAAAAATAATTAAAATATCTAAGCAAAAAAATATAAAAGTTGAAATAAATCAAAAGTTATTAGATGAAGTAAATGATATAGTTGAATCACCAAAAATAATATTTTGCAAATTTAATCAAAATTATTTAAAAATCCCTAAAGAAATTATAATTATTTCTATGCAGCAGCATCAAAAATATTTTCCAACATTTGATTTACAAGGAAATCTTTTAAATACTTTTTTTGTTGTAACAAATTCTGAAGACCCAAAAGGATTGGTAAAAATGGGAAATGAAAGAGTTATAGATGCAAGATTAAGTGATGCGAAATTCTTTTGGGAGAAAAACAAGTCAATAAATTTAGTTAAACAAGTTGGAAATTTAAAATCGATGAATTTCTTTTTAAACTTAGGATCTCTGTTTCAAAAAGTTCAGAGAATTAGAGCCCTAGGATCTTTAATTTCTGACCAATTAAATTTTAATAAAGAAAAAATAGAAATTTCAGCATCAATATGTAAAGTTGACTTATTATCAGATCTAGTTAACGAATATCCGGAGTTACAAGGTATAATGGGAAGTTATTTTGCGAAAGAACAAGGTTTCGAAGATGAAATTTCTCTAGCTATTAAAGAACACTATTTGCCAATTGGTTTGGATAGCAAAATTCCAAAAAAACCAACAAGTTCAACAGTTGCCATTGCAGATAAGCTCGATACTCTGGTAGGATTTTTTGGAATTAATGAGAAACCAACAAGCTCTAAAGATCCATATGCATTGAGAAGAGCAGCGTTTGGATTATCAAGAATTATAATTGAAAATAATTTAAAATTTGACTTAAGAGACATTATTAAACATTCGATTACATTATACCAAAACCAAGGATTTAATTTGAAAAATCAATCTGTATCATTTGATATAATTGTATTTATAAGAGAAAGAGTAAAAAATTATCTTAAAGAAAAAAAAATAAGGTTTGATGTTATTGAGGCAGCGGCAAGTTCACACAATACAAGTAATTTTGTTGATTTATTCAAAAAGTGCCAAATTTTAAATAAGTCCTTAAATAAGGATAGTGGAAGGAATATTTTAACTTGTTATAAAAGAGTTTCTAATATTTTGTATCAGGAAACTAAAAAAAACAAGATTAAACTTGCTGATTTTCCAGATTCAGTCTTATTCAAACAGGAAGAAGAAAAAATTTTGTTTGATGAGATTAATGAAATTAGAAAGTATTTTTCTAGCCCACTAAATGTTGAAAATTATGAAAAAACAATAGAGATACTATCTAAAGCAAAATTAAATACTGATAATTTTTTTGATAATGTAGTTGTCAATGATGAAAATGAAAGTATAAAGAAAAATCGTTTGGAACTTTTAAAAATGTTTTGTATGACTTTTGATAGTTTTGTAGATTTTTCTAAGATCGAAGGAGTATAATGGTAAAATTAATTTTTAATTTTAAAGATAGAAGTTTAAAAAATAAAATAGATAAAAAAAATATTTTAGGAGGCAAAGGCGCTAATCTTGCAGAAATGGGAAGACTAGGACTACCTGTTCCACATGGTTTCACTATTTCCACAAAAGTTTGTGAACTTTTTTACCAAAACAAAAAAAAATTACCCAAACAGCTAGTTTCTTCAATTAAAAAAGAATTACTAGTTATTGAAAAAATTTCTAAAAAAAAATTTGGAGACGCAACAAATCCTTTATTAGTTTCTGTGAGGTCAGGTGCAAGAGTATCTATGCCAGGGATGATGGATACAATTTTAAATTTAGGCTTAAACAACAAAACTGTTGAGGCTTTGGCAAAAAAAACTTCAAATATTAGATTTGCTAAAGATAGTTATAGAAGATTTATTCAAATGTATAGCAATGTAGTATTAGGTATTGAAGCTTATAATTTTGAAGAATTAATTGAAAATTATAAAATGACAAAAGGTGTCATAATGGATACCGACTTGGATGCTAATGACTGGGAAGGGTTAATTCAAGATTTTAAAAAATTAGTTAAAGAAAAAACTAAAAAAGATTTTCCCCAAGATGTTCATGAGCAATTGATAGGAGCTATAAGCGCTGTATTTTTATCTTGGAATAGCAATAGAGCAAAAATTTACAGAAAGCTAAATAGAATTCCTGAAAATTGGGGAACAGCAGTAAATGTTCAGTCAATGGTTTTTGGGAATATGGGAAATAATTGTGCAACTGGAGTTGTCTTTACGAGGAATCCATCGAATGGAGAAAAAAGTATATTTGGTGAGTATCTGATAAATGCTCAAGGAGAAGATGTTGTAGCAGGAACTCGAACACCTCAGCATATAACAAAAAAAGCTAGACTGGATTCAAAGACGAAAGAGTTGTCAATGGAGGAATCAATGCATAAAATTTTTTTAGAATTAAAAAGTATTCTAAAAAAATTAGAAGTTCACTACAGAGACATGCAAGATGTTGAATTTACAGTTGAAAATAATAAATTGTGGATGTTGCAAACAAGATCTGGAAAAAGAACAGCTAAATCAGCTATAAAAATATCTGCTGACATGGTTAAAGAAAAATTAATTTCTAAAAAAGAAGCAATTTTAAGAATAGATCCAAATACGATAGATACACTTTTACATCCTACTTTAGATGAAAAAGTGTCAAAAAATATAATTGCATCTGGATTACCAGCATCACCAGGTGCTGCGAGTGGAAAGGTGGTTTTTACAGCAGAGGAGTCACAAAGATTAAATGAAATGATGCAAAACACTATATTGGTAAGAATTGAAACTTCGCCTGAAGACATACAGGGGATGCATGCAGCAAGAGGTATTTTAACTGCAAGAGGAGGCATGACAAGCCATGCAGCTGTAGTTGCTAGAGGAATGGGTCGGCCATGTGTCTCAGGATCCAGCGAAATTAAAATTGATTATAAAAATAAATTATTTAAAGCGTCAAATATAACAGTTAAAGAAGGAGATATTATTACTATTGATGGCTCTTCTGGACATGTTATTTTAGGAGAAGTTCCTACAGTAAAACCAGAAATTTCAGGAGATTTTTCTAAGTTAATGAGTTGGGCAGATAATTTTAGAAAATTAAAAATAAGAAGCAATTCAGAAACTCCAACAGATTCAAAAACTGCAAGAGATTTTGGGGCAGAAGGAATAGGACTGTGTAGGACTGAACATATGTTTTTTGATGAAAAGAGAATTTTACTTGTGAGACAAATGATACTTTCAAAAACTATTGAAGATAGAAATAAAGCATTAATTAAGTTGTTGCCTTATCAAAGAAATGATTTTAAGGAAATTTTTACAATTATGAGTGGCCTACCTGTCACAGTTAGACTTCTGGATCCACCTCTTCATGAATTTTTACCAAAAAGTGAGAAAGAAATTAATGATGTAGCTAACGAGTTAGAACTTCCAATAAGTGAGGTAAATAATAGAATAAATGAACTTCACGAACACAATCCTATGCTGGGACATAGAGGTTGCAGATTAGGAATATCTTTTCCAGAAATTTATGAAATGCAATGTCGTGCAATTTTTGAAGCATTAGTACAATGTAAAAAAAATAAAATTAAATCAATAATTCCAGAGATTATGATTCCACTAGTTTCAAGCGAGGCTGAAATAAAAATAATGAAAAATTTGGTAACAAAGATTGCAAAAAAAATTGAAAATGAAAACAAAACAAAATTAAATTATTTAGTTGGAACTATGATTGAATTACCAAGAGCGGCTATAAGAGCGAAAGATATTGCAAAACATGCAGATTTTTTTAGCTTTGGAACTAACGATTTAACGCAAACAACATTTGGAATAAGTAGGGATGATGCTGGTAAATTTTTAAATGATTATATAGAAAATAAAATTTTTGAGGTAGACCCATTTATTTCAATAGATAAAGGAGTTGGAGAACTTATAGAATTAGCAACAGAAAAAGGGAAGAAACAAAACAAAAAGATTAAATTAGGGATTTGCGGTGAACATGGTGGTGATCCTAAAAGTATATTTTTTTGTTCTAAGATTGGTCTTAATTATGTTTCCTGTTCCCCTTATAGAGTTCCGGTTGCAAGATTATCTGCTGCGCAAGCTGCAATACTAAAAGATTAAATTTCTAACTTAAAATCTATTGAAGATATACTGTGTGTTATTTCACCTACTGATATTCTAGAAACACCGGTAGAAGATATTGAATGAATATTTTTAATTGTCACACCACCCGATGCTTCTGTTTCATAATATTTTTTTGCAATTTTTACACCTGTTTTTAAACTTTTTAAACTCATATTATCAAATAATACTCGATGAAATTTTAAACCTAGCACTTCTTTAAGTTGACTAATTTTGTCGATCTCTAGTGTAATTTTTTTATTTTTTTTATTTTTGATAGCTTTTAAAACAATTTTTTTGATATTATTGCTAGTAGAGATATGATTATCTTTAATTAAATATTCATCATTAAGGTTAAATCTATGGTTTAATCCACCTCCCAATCGGACTGCATATTTTTGTAATAATCTTAAATTTGGTAAAGTTTTTCTAGTACAACATATTTTGCAATTTTTTCTTTTTACAATATCAACAAACTTTCTTGTTTTTGTAGCAACGGCTGAAGTTAAACTTAAAAAATTAAGAGCAACTCTTTCACTCGTTAAAATTGACTTTGCTTTTCCATTAATTATAGCGATAGTCTTACCTTTTTTTATTTTATCACCCTCTTTAACTTTAGGAATAAATTTCGTTTTTTTATCAAGAATTTTAAAAGCTGTCTTTGCAAATTCCAAACCTCCTATTACTGAATTTTGGTTGCATATTATTTTGGCTTTGATTACAGGATTACCAATTAGGAGGTCAGTAGTTATATCTTTACCAGGAAATAAATCTTCTTCTAAAGAATTCTTTACAACTTTATTAATGTACTTTTTATTAATTTTTAACAATATTTTTAACGTCCAATTGATACCATTTTTTCAACAGATAATTTTGCTTTTTTTATGATTTTATTTGGTATGAAAATTTCGTTTTTTTCATTTTCTAAACAATCTAATATTTTAGGTAGTGTTATTCGTTTCATGTGAGGACATAAATTACAAGGCCTTATAAACTCTACATTAGGGTTGTCTACTTGTACATTGTCGCTCATTGAACACTCTGTAACCATCATCACTTTTTTTGGTTGGTTTTTTTTAACATATTCATTCATTCCAGTTGTGGACCCAGCGAAATCAGAGACATTAATTACATCTGGAGGACATTCAGGATGAGCTATTACTACTATATTTGGATTTTGAGCCCTTATTTCACTAATTTCTTTAGCGCTAAATTTTTCATGAACTTCGCATGTTCCTTTCCAAGAAATTATTTTTACTTTTGTTTTTGAAGCAACATACTTTGCAAGATATTCATCAGGCAAAAAAATTACCTTATCTACACCTAGTGACTCAACAATTTTTACTGCATTTGCTGAAGTACAACAAACATCGGTTTCAGCTTTTACATCTGCAGAAGTATTAACGTAAGAAACTACAGGAACTCCGGGATATTTTTTTTTTAGCAACCTAACATCTTCTCCTGTAATAGAAGATGCTAAAGAACATCCAGCTTTCATATCTGGTAAAAATACTCTTTTTGATGGACTCATTAGTTTTGCAGTTTCGGCCATGAAATGTACTCCACACATGACAATTATATCTGCTTTTGTTTTTGCAGCTTCAACTGCTAAAGCGAGTGAATCAGCAGCGAAATCTGCTACACCATGATAAATTTCTGGTGTTTGATAATTATGAGCAAGTATGACTGCATTTTTTTCTTTCTTCAATTTATTAATTTTATATATATAGGGCTCATGAAAGGCCCATTCAACATCAGGCATCACACCTGAAATTTTTTTGAAAATTGGGTCAGTAATGTTTTTAATTTCAATACTCATTTTAAACGTTAATCTATCAACTTGATAAGAAATTGTCATTCATTTATTGTGCGACATGCGGCCATGCTGAAATTGGTAGACAGGCTTGGTTGAGGGCCAAGTGGGAATTTCCTATGAGAGTTCGAGTCTCTCTGGCCGCACCACATTCGGCTAATTTTTATATTTTTTCATTGCTACATTAGCTAATATTAAATTAGGGTCTAAAAAAATTTTAGATTTTCTAATTTTTCTAAAAGATTTAAATGCAAAAATTGCTATTGGCAGCTCAGTACAACCTAATATTATTTTTTTGCATTTTAATTTAATTAAATAATTTACAGCAGGTTTTATAATTTTTTCTGCCTCTCTGACTTTCCCCATTTTAACTAGTTTTATTGCTTTGTTTACATTTTTTTTTTGTAAAGTTTTTTTAGGGCTGATTAATTTAAAATTTTTGTTAAAGTACCTGGTATACACACCAGTTTCTAATGTAGCTTCTGTACTAAGAATTCCTATTTTTGAATTTTTTTTACATTTTTTTTTAGTATACAAAAAAACCTCTTTTGGCATACTTAATATTGGAATTTTAATTTTTTTTTGTAAATCATCATACCAGTAGTGAGCTGTATTACATGGAATTACAATGAACTTGCACTTATTTTTTTGAAGTAAAAGACATCCTTTAATTAAACTTTTAAGAACATTAAAATATTTTATTATATTTTCAGGTCTTTCTGGTATATTTGATTTATTATATAAAATGAATAATGGATATTTTTGATCAATCTTTCCTCTATTTATAACAGCAAGCTTATTACAAAAATCAAGACCAGCCTGAGTTCCCATTCCACCTAGAATTCCAATCATAGAAATTTACTTATTATTAAAATAGTTAATGGACACATTATAATTATACAAATATTATCTTAGTATTTATTTATTTAATTATGCAAGAAATATATGTAGATGATTATGGGAATGGCTTTCCTTTGGTATTAGTTCATGGGTTTTTAGGCTCTTCTGAGATGTGGGCGCCTCAAAAAGAATATTTAAGTAAACATTTTAGAATTATCGCACCAGCACTCCCTGGCTTTGGAGAAAGCTCAAAAGTTAAATCATTAAATAGTATAAATGCGATGGCTATTTGCATTATAGATATATTAAAAAAAAAAAATATTGAAAAATTTAATCTTATGGGGCATTCGATGGGAGGAATGATTGTTCAAGAAATGTCAAAAATTCTTGGAAACAAAATAAATAAATTAATATGCTATGCTACTGGTTCAATAGGGGATGTTCCTGGCAGATTTGAGCCAATTAATACTTCAAGAGAGAAGTTAAAATTAAACGGTCTAAAAGAAACGGCAAATAGAATATCAAAAAAATGGTTTATTTTAGGTGATAAAGCCAAATACTTTTATATTTGTGACAAAGCTAATAAATCAACCTCAGAAGAAGCTGCAGACAAAGCTTTGTTAGCTATGAAAAATTGGAGAGGTTTTGAAAACTTAAAAAATATTAAACAAAATACATTGATCATATGGGGAGACAGAGATCTTTCTTATAATTTTAATCAAGTTAATGATTTAAAAAAAAATATACCTAATAGCAAAATAGAGATATTTAAAGATTGCAGCCATAATGTACATCTTGAAGCACCTCAAAAGTTCAATGAAATTATAAAAAATTTCTTAGAATGATATTAAAATGCACCTTTCTAATAAATTGACTCTTTAAAATAATCTGAGCTAATATCATATCTTTAAATTTAAATAACAAAGAGGGGAAAATAATGAAAATAATTAAAAGTACACTGTTTGCGGTTTTGATTTCACTTTTAATACCTTTTTCAAGTTTTGCTGAAAAAGTAAAAATAGGTGATCCAGGCTGGACAGGTGCAACTGCTATAGCAAATTTATTAGCAGCTGTAGTTATTGACAAAATGGGTGGTGAAGCAGAATTAGTACCAGGAAACAATACTGCAATCTATGGAGCTATTGATAGATCAAAAGGTGAAATAGAAGTTCATCCAGATATCTGGTTACCAAATCAAGAAGCTTACACTAATGATTTAGTTCCAAAAGGAACTCTTAAATTAAGTAGTAAATCTTATGAAGGAAATCAGGGATATTGTGTTTCGCAACAGTTTGCAAAAAAAATGAATATAACTGCAATCGAAGACTTGGGAAGACCTGAAGTTGTTAAAGCCATGGATAGCGATGGCAATGGTAAAGGAGAGTTTTGGATTGGTGCAGATGGTTGGGCGTCAGCTAATGTTAACGAAGTAAAAGTAAGAGATTATAAATTACTTGATGCAGGAATTGAACCTATTAGAGCAGCAGAAGCTGTAAAAAATGCTAGAGTTTTAGATTCAATTAAAAAAGGGGAAGGTTACGCATTTTATTGTTATAAACCTCATGCAATCTGGGGAATGGCAGATGTAGTTATGTTAGAGGAGCCTAAACACGATCCTGCTAAATATAAGATGATACAGCCAAAAGCGGATCCTGATTGGTATAAAAAATCTTATGTTGCATCTAAAGATGCGCTTAAAAAAATCCAAATTGGTTGGGGAACTTCTTTAGAAAGCAAATCTCCAGCAATCGTTGAATTTTTTAAGAAATTTCAAATAACAGCAGATGATGTTTCTTGGATGGCATATCAAGTGTCTGTTAAAAAAAGAGAGCCAGGAGAAGTCGCTAGAGATTGGATGAGCAAAAATAAATCTACAGTTGACGGCTGGTTAGGACTGTAAGTTTAGTTCAATAAATTATATTTACCTGGCGACATAATGTTGCCAGGTATGCTATTCAATTAAATTGTTATTTAAAAACGTAACTTATGGAAACAGCCATCCAAATTCAAAACGTATGGAAGATTTTTGGAAACAATTCAAAAGAAGCTTTGAATGCGATTCAAAATAAAAAAATTTCAAAACAGGAAGCGTTAGAAAAATATAACTCTGTAATAGGAGTTTCAAATGTCTCTTTTGATGTAAATAAGGGAGAAATATTTTGTGTTATGGGACTTTCAGGTAGTGGAAAATCAACATTAGTAAGACATATTAATAGACTTCTTGAACCCACTTCTGGGAAAATATTAATTAATAATCAAGATGTGATGCAGTTTGATAAAGATAGCTTACAAGAATTAAGAAATAAGAAAATAGGAATGGTATTTCAAAATTTTGCTCTGATGCCACATAGATCAGTTCTAGATAATATTGCAATGCCTTTAGAAATAAGAGGAGTAAGTAAAAACGACAGATTAGATGCAGCGAACAAAATTTTAAATATTGTAGAACTTCAAGGCTGGGGCAATAAGTATGCGCATGAATTATCTGGAGGCATGCAACAAAGAGTGGGTCTAGCTCGAGCATTAGCAGCTGATCCAGAATTTTTATTAATGGACGAACCTTTTTCAGCACTAGATCCATTGATTAGAAGACAACTTCAATCAGAATTTATAAAACTTTCAAAACAAATGAAAAAAACAACTGTGTTTATTACGCATGATTTAGATGAAGCAGTAAGGGTAGGGCATAGAATAGCTATCATGAGAGATGGAACGGTAGTTCAAATTGGAACTCCTGAAGAAATTGTGGTTAATCCTGCAGATGAATATGTTGCTGATTTTGTTAAAGGAATTTCAAGATTAAAAGTTGTTCAAGCAAAAACAATTATGCAACCTGTAAAAGATTATGAAAATAAGTTTGGTCCATTGGACAATGATAGTGAAATAGTAAGTGAAAACGATGTTTTAAGTAAATTAATAGAAACTTCAATTTCAAAAGATAAACCAATCTTTGTTTCAGATAAAAATAATCAAAAAATAGGAGTTATAAGTCAATCAGATCTTTTAAAAGCCGTTATTGAAGGAAGTGAAAATGAGTAAAGAGAATAAAAATTTATCTAGATCGGAGCTTATAAGCAGTTTTGTTATTACAAATCCTGAATATTACATTAAAGAATTCAAAAAAATTGGCAGCAAACCATCTTATTCATTTTCATTTAATATATTTGCTTCGTTGCTAGGTCCAATTTGGTTTGGAATGAGAAATATATGGAATTATGCTTTAGCTTTTTTAATAGTTGAAACATTTGCTGTTGTTCAAATTATTAGAGGTTTATTTGGAAATATTACCAAAGATGCTCTAGAAAAAATTGATAAAATCCAGTCAACAATTGATTTTAGAAACAAACAATTAGAAGCAGCAATAGAAAATAATCCTGACAAAGTAGAAGTTTATGAAAGAGCAATAAAATCTTTGGAAGATGCGATGAAAGAGTATGTTTTGGATGTCCATCAAATTGAAGCTTCTGCTATTTGGATAACAATCTTTGGGTTTGCTGTATTAATATCTGTTAAATTAATTCAAGGAGTATTGGCTAATACAATTTTAGAAAAAAGATATTCAGAGTGGCTTTCAAATAAATTAATTAGTCCAGGAATGAAAATGAAAAATTACATACTGAGTGGAATTTTTACAGCTGTAATAATGTTATTCTCAGTAGTTCATTATAGTTTTCCTGGATTAATGGTAATCATGAATGATTTTCCAACTCATCCAGAAATTAGACTTGCTTCAATCAAATGGGTTGAAACAGTTTTTGATTATGCAGTTATAAAAGGAGATGCTTTGTTTACAGCAATTACAATTGGAATTAGATCTGTTTTGGATTTTTTAGAATTACTTTTTGTAAAAACTCCATGGGTTGTAATCATAACTACTATAGTAGTTTTAACAGCTCTATCTGCAGGAGTAAGAACTGCAATTTATTCAGCTGGGTTTTTAGCTTACATGGGGTTCCTTGGTTTTTGGGTTAAAGCAATGACTACTCTTGCTCTTTTAGGAACTGCTGCAATTTTAAGTATTGTGATAGGAATTCCACTTGGAATTTATTGTGCGAGACGTCAAAGATTTTATTCAATGATTAGACCAATAATGGATTTTATGCAAACTATGCCAGCATTTGTATTTATGATCCCGGTTATTGCTTTTTTTGGAACAGGAAAAGTTGCTGCAGTTATAATAACGATGATATTTGGAGGTACACCGGTTGTAAGACTTACTGTTCTTGGTTTAAGAGGAGTTCCAGAAACAATAAGAGAAGCCGCAATAGCCTATGGAGCATCCAAATGGTATTTGCTTAGAAAAGTTGACTTACCTTTAGCTACACCATCAATACTTGCAGGTGTAAACCAAACTGTAATGCTAAGTTTAGCGATGGTTGTAGTAGCATCTTTAATAGGAGCAAAAGGCTTAGGACAAGATGTTCTTGAGGCTTTACAATACGCCAATGTTGGCCAAGGAATTCTTGCAGGAATAGCAATCTTATTTGTTGCATTAATTCTTGATCGCGTCGTTCAAGGTAAAAAAAGAGTTTAAAAAAAATACTTTTATTAAGATAAAATAATTATGAGTTATCTCTTACTTGGTTTTTTTACTGGAATGAGCTTAATCCTTGCAATAGGGGCGCAAAATATTTTTGTAATAGAGCAAGGGTTAAAAAAAGAATTTGTTTTTTGGGTATGTTTGATCTGTGCTTTTTCTGACTTATTACTTATCTTTTTAGGCATATTTTTATTTGATTATTTTAATAACTTTTTTAATCCTATTGTTGAATCAGTATTAAATATTTTACTTTTTGTTTTTTTGTTACATTTTGTTTGGGTTAAAATAAAAAGTGAAAAAAATAAAGTAAAACTAAGTCTAAAAAATAAAAATAACAATTTTTTAAAAACATTATACAAAACATTAGGTTTTACATATCTTAATCCCCATGTTTATTCAGATACAGTTTTTTTTTTAGGCAATTTTTCTAAAAATTTTTTAACTTATAACAAATATTTATTTGGTATTGGAGCAGTTATATCATCATTTATTTTTTTCTTTACACTAGGTTATCTATCTAAATATTTATCTAACTATTTAAAAAATGATAAGGTTTGGAAAGCAATTAATTTAATGATTATAATTTTTATGTCATTTTTAGCTATATACGTTTTGATTAATATTTATAGGTCTATTTTTGATATATAAAAGTAAAAAGCAGCAATATGAGAAGCGTTATTAAATTTTTTTTCTTTTATCAATTTAATTATTTCTTGTTTTGAATAGTAGTATATTTTTATCCCTTTTTCAGGCTTAGAAATTTTATAAATATTTTTACAATAAAAACAAATCATTTTTGTATTTAATCTTCCAGGCTCAGGATAAAAAGAAAGTAACGATCTAGGATTACTTTTTGTTTTATAGCCAGTTTCTTCTAACAACTCTCTTTTTGCACTTTCAATTGGTTTTTCACCAGCATCAACCCAACCACTAGGAAACTCATAATTTTTTTTATTTATAGGTATTCTTTTTTGATTAACTAAAATAAATTTTTTATTTTTTAAGGTTGGAATTGTAATTACAACATTTGGTAACTTAATATAATGGTAAAACTTGTTTTTTTGAAATTTTTTGTTAATAAGAAATATTTTTGAAGATAAGTGTATTTTTTTTTTCATTTTTAAATTTTAAGCCACTTCGGTACGAATATTTTTAATTTAGCAGTACCGCAGATCAAATCTTTATTTAAAAACTCATCTATATCAGGATCAATTATTTTAACTATTCCAAACGGAAAAGGATTTTCAATTAAAACTCTACCTATTTCAATATTATTAAATTTGATTAATTCATTTTCCAAAACTTTTCCATTAATAACTTTTATAGGCAATAATCTTCTTTTTAATTTATTCCTTAATTTAATTCTTGATGTATTTTCTTGTCCTACAAAACAACCTTTTTTAAAATCAATGGCATTTAACTCCTCAAAATTACACTCAACTCCAAATAATTTATTTTGTAATTTTAAATTATTATTTTGGACAATGCCTAACTCAAAACTTTCTCTATAATATAACTCTTTATTAATGATTGTTAAATTTAACTTTTTTAGAGATAAATAAAGTTTTTCAAGATTTGAAATTAGTCTAGCTCCTAACCGAATATTTCTTGGATCTAGTAAAATAGTGTCTTCTCTATGTTTTATCGTGTTACCGACTGAAATATTTTTATCTAAAGTTAAGAATTTCTCTAAAGAGATTGCAGCTATCACAAATTCATTACTTAAATCAAGAATTTCTAATTTTGATCTTAATTTGTATAAATTTAAAGTTTTTATTAAATCACCTAATTCATCTTTGCTACAATCTAATAAATATCCTTTCTTATGTTTTGCCACTATGAAATCAAATAAATATTTTCCTTGTGGTGTTAAAAGTGAGCCATAAATTGACTGGCTTTCCGAAACCTTATTGATATCATTAGTGATGATGTTTTGTAAAAAATCTTTTGCATCTTGACCTTCTATATAAATAATTCCTCTATCTTCTAAAATACAAGTTTCTGTAATTTTCATAATTGATTATTATTTATTTATAATATAATTATTTAGCCAAATGTCACAATCAATTGATTTATTAATTAAAAATGGATTATGTTATATCAATAATAGTCTTCAAAAAACCGATTTAGCTATTAGCAACTCAAAAATCCAAGAAATAGGAGATTTAAGAAACTTAAAATCAAAAAAAGAAATTGATGCAAGAAACTTACTAGTTTTACCTGGAATTATAGATACTCAAGTACACTTTAGAGAACCAGGCTCTACTGATGTTGAAGATTTAGAGTCTGGAAGTAAAGCTGCAGTTTTAGGTGGAGTGACTTCAGTTTTTGAAATGCCTAATACCAATCCCCCCACATCAAATCAAACTGAATTTAATAAAAAACTTAGCTTAGCAAAAAATAGAATGTTTTCTAATTATGCTTTTTACTTTGGAGCAACATCTCAAAATATGGAAGATTTAAAAAATGTAGATAAACTTGAAGGATGCTGTGGTGTCAAATTATTTGCAGGCTCTTCCACAGGAAATCTTTTAGTTAAAAATGAAGAAGATATAGAAAAAGTAATATCAAATAGTTCCAAAATTGTATCTATTCATTCAGAGGATGAAGAAATTTTAAATCTTAGAAAAAAATTTATAAAAAAAGGAGATGTCAGCTCCCATCCTGATTGGAGAAATGAAGAATGTGCAATGTCTTCAACTAGAAGAGTTGTTAAAATCGCAGAGCGTTATAAGAAAAAAATACATGTTTTACATATAACTACAAAAGAAGAAGTAGAATTTTTATCAAGATATAAAGGCAATGTTACTTTCGAAATTACCCCTCAACATTTAACTATAAGTGCACCAGATTGTTATAATAAACTTGGATCACTTTCTCAAATGAATCCTCCAATTAGAGATAAGAAGCATCAAGATATGCTTTGGAAAGCAGTAAAGGATAATTTAGTTGATACCATTGGATCAGATCATGCTCCGCATAGCTTAGAAAATAAAAAGAAAGAATATCCTCAAACTCCATCAGGAATGCCAGGAGTGCAAACTCTAGTTCCACTTATGCTTAATCACATAAATAATAATAAATTAACTTTAAATCAATTTTTAAAATTAGTTTGTGAGAACCCAGTAAGAATTTTTGGAATAAAGAATAAAGGCTATATTAAAGAAGGATATGATGCTGATTTAACTATTGTGGATATGAATATGAAAAAAGTTATTAAAAACAATTGGATTGTAAGCAAATGTGGCTGGACCCCTTTTGATGGTTATGAAGTAAAAGGTTTTCCTTTAGGAACGATTGTAAATGGAAAAGTAATTGTTTGGGATGGTAACCTAATCGAAAAAGCGAATGGTAAACCGTTAAAATTTTAAAGCAGATTATCTTTTTAGTATGTTGTGTTTTTTTAAATCCTCTTTTATCTCATCAAGTATAGCGGGATCATCAATAGTTGCTGGCGTTTTATAAGGCTCATTATCAGCGATTTTCCTCACTGTTCCCCTTAATATTTTACCCGACCTTGTCTTTGGCAGTCTTTTTATAACAATCGCAGTTTTAAAAGCTGCAACAGGACCAATTTTTTGTCTGATCATTTGCACACATTCTTTTGAAATGTCTTCATGTTTTTTAGCAACACCTGCTTTTAGTGTTAATAAACCAATTGGCAATTGTCCTTTTAATTTATCTGCAATTCCTAATACTGCACATTCAGCAACATCTTTATGTTCTGCCAATACTTCTTCAATGGCGCCTGTTGATAATCTATGACCAGCAACATTAATAATGTCATCTGTTCTTGACATTATCCATATGTAACCATCTTCATCAATATGACCCGCATCATAAGTTTCATAATATCCTTTATAATTAGTCATATAATTTTCTTTATATCTTTTATCGGCATTCCATAAAGTTGGGAAAGTGCCCGGTGGCAATGGAAGCTTTACAACTATATCTCCCATTTCATTTGTTTTAGCTAATGTTTGGTCTGGCTTTATAACTTTCACATCATAACCTGGAACCGCTTTACATGCTGATCCATATTTAGTTTTCATCATTTCGATTCCTGTACAATTTGAACTAATTGCCCAGCTGGTTTCAGTTTGCCACCAATGGTCTATGACTGGTACTTTTAATAAATTTTCTGCCCATTTTATCGTATCTGGGTCTGCTCTTTCTCCAGCTAAAAATAAAGACTCAAAACTACTTAAATCATATTTGTTAAAAAATTTACCTTCAGGGTCCTCTTTTTTAATTGCTCTAAATGCAGTTGGTGCTGTGAATAGAGATTTTACTTTGTAATCAGAAATTATTTTCCAAAATGCACCAGCATCAGGAGTACCTACTGGTTTGCCCTCAAACAAAACTGTAGCACATCCTTTAAAAAGTGGGGCATAAATTATATATGAATGACCTACAATCCAACCTATGTCACTTGCAGACCACCATACATCATCGATATCGATATTATAGATATTTTTCATTGTCCATTTAAGAGCAACTATATGCCCACCAGTATCTCTTACTATTCCTTTTGGAACACCTGTTGTTCCAGATGTATACAATATGTATGCAAATTCATTTGAATTAATTTCTACGCAATCAGCATTATTTGCATTAGCGAGAGATTCATCCCAACTAATTTCTTTTGGTGCATTTAGCTTTACTTCATTGCCTGGTCTTTGATAAATAATAATCTTTTCAATCTTGTGAGATGCTAAATTCATAGCCTCATCCACTAAAGGTTTATATTGAACAGTTCTTCCTGGTTCAAATCCACATGAAGCAGTAATGAGTAATTTTGCTTTACTATCGTCTATCCTGCTTGCTAGTTCATTTGAAGCAAAACCACCAAAAACAACTGAGTGTATTGCACCAATTCTTCCACAAGCTAGCATTGCAATAACAGCTTCAGGTATCATAGGCATATAAATTATTACACGATCTCCCTTACCAACCTTTTGATTTTTTAAAGCACCAGCAAATTTTGAAACTTTTTCTTTTAATTCTTTATAGGTAAATTGTTTTTTATTTCCTGTAATTGGACTATCATAAATTAATGCTGTTCTATCACTCCTGCCATTATCTATGTGAATGTCCAAAGCATTGTAGCAAGTATTAGTTACTCCATCTTCGAACCATTTATAAAACGGTGGATTAGATTTGTTTAAAATTTTTGTTGGTTTCTTAAACCAAAATATGTCTTCAGATACTTCTTTCCAAAATTCTTCAGGCTGCTCGATGGATTTTTTATAGATATCAAGATAGTTTCGATTCATTGTTTATAAATTAATTATTTATTTTTATTTTAAAATACTAATATAGATTGTATTAAATTTAAAAAACCCTTTAAAATCAACAAAAAATATAAAAAAAAAAACTTCATTTATTTAAAAAAATTGTTAATGTCGCGTCTTATTGACGAATATTTAATGTCAATTTTTATAAATATTAATGATAACTAATAAAGGGAGTTTTCATGAGTAAATTAAAGACTTTAGCAATAGCTGTTTTTGCATTATTTTTTGTATCTACAGCAGCTAACGCGGCAACTACTTTTTTAGCTACAGATGATTTTGTTGGAATTTCATTTTGGCTAATATCAATGGGTATGTTAGCAGCTACAGCGTTTTTCTTTATGGAGCAAGCTAATGTAGGCACTCAGTGGAGAAAATCTGTAAATGTAGCAGGATTAGTAACTGGTATAGCGTTTATTCACTATATGTATATGAGAGCAGTATGGGTTGAAACAGGAGATACCCCAACTGTTTACAGATATATTGATTGGTTAATAACTGTACCTCTTCAACTAATTGAATTTTATTTAATTTTAGCAGCAGTTCGAAAAGTACCAACGGGCATTTTCTGGAGAATTTTAATTGGTTCTTTAGTAATGTTAATTGGTGGATATCTTGGAGAAGCTGGCTTCATTCAACCGTTCTTAGGATTTGTTATAGGAATGGCTGGATGGATATACATTTTATATGAAATATTTTCAGGAGAAGCTGGAAAAACAGCAGCTAAATCTGGAAACAAATCACTTGTTGTAGCATTCGGCGCATTAAGAATGATCGTAACAGTTGGTTGGGCAATTTACCCATTAGGTTATGTATTTGGTTATTTAACTGGTGGAGTTGATTCTAATTCATTAAATGTTATTTACAACTTAGCAGACTTTGTTAACAAAATCGCATTTGGTGTTGTTATCTGGTCATGCGCAGTAGCTAATTCATCTAGAAGATAATAAGCTATTTTAAAAGATTTAAATAGGGCGAGTGTTTTTAACACTTGCCCTATTTTTTTTTCATCTTATAAACAAAATTATGCCAAAAATTACATATATTGAAAATAATAATAAACAACATACTATAGAAGTTCCTATTGGTCTTAGCGTAATGGAAGGTGCTGTGCAAAACAATATATCGGGTATAGATGCTGATTGCGGAGGGGCAATGGCTTGCGCTACTTGTCATGTTTATGTTGATGAAAACTGGTTTAATAAAATTCCAATTAGAGAAGAAGGAGAGCAGGACATGCTTGATATGGCTTACGAGCCAAATAAACACAGTCGTTTAAGTTGTCAAATTATGGTAACAGAAAAATTAGAGGGATTAATTGTTAAATTGCCAGCAAAACAAAAATAAAAAAAATGATTAAAACAGATGTTCTAGTAATTGGTGCGGGCCCAACAGGCTTATTTGCTGTTCATCAATTAGGAATTATCGGATTAAAATCAGAAGTAGTTGATAACCTAGATAAAATTGGAGGGCAATGTATTGAACTTTATCCCGATAAACCAATATATGATATTCCAGCCATACCTGAGTGCACTGGTGAAGAATTAACAAAAAATTTATTAAAACAAATTGAACCTTTTAAAACAAATTTTCATTTAAATGAACGAGTTGAGCAAGTCAAAAAAGATGGGAACCATTGGAAAGTTATAACTAGTAAAAAAAAAGAATTTGTTTGTACAAATATTATTATAGCTGGAGGAGTGGGAGCATTTGAGCCTAGAAAATTTATTATTAAAGATGCTCAAAAATTCGAAAATAATGGCCTATATTATTCAATAAAAGATAAAAATATTTTTAAAAATAAAAAAATATGTATTTTTGGAGGAGGAGACTCAGCTCTAGATTGGGCTATTGAATTTTCTAATTATTCTAAAGTAGCATTAATACATAGAAGAGATGAATTTAGAGGATCACAAGCCAGTATTTCAAAAGTAAAAAGTTTAAAAGAAAGTAAAAAAATTGAGATATACACGCCATACCAAATCAATTCAATTGAAGGTTCTAAAAAAATTGAATCGTTAACTATAAAAAGTGAAGAAGGTGATATAAAAAAAATAGATACTGAAATTATATTAGGTTTTTTTGGTCTGGTTATGCAACTTGGTCCAATTTCTAATTGGGGGCTGAACCTAGATAAAAAAACAATTACAGTTGACACACAAAAATTTCAAACAAACATTAAAGGGATACATGCGATTGGTGATATATGTAGCTACCCTGGAAAACTTAAACTTATTTTATCTGGGTTTCATGAAGGAGCGCTAGCAGCAAGAGCTTGTTACGAGTTAGCTAGACCAAATGAAAAATATAGATTTGAATTCTCAACAACTTCTAAAAGTATAAAAGAAAGACTTAAATTAGATAAAGACAAAAAATGATAGAATTATTTTATGCCGATACACCAAACGGGAAAAAAATATCTATTATGTTGGAAGAAATTCAATTTGAATATAAAATTACATTAATAAATCTTGAGAAGGGAGAACAGTTTAAAACTGAGTTTAGAAAAATTAGTCCATTTAGCCAAATTCCAGCAATAACTGATCATAAAAATAAAATTAATTTATTTCAATCAGGAGCGATTTTAATTTATTTGGCCGAACAAAGTGGAAAATTTTATGATTTAAATAACAGAAATGCTATTAACGAATGGTTAATGACCCAAATGGGAAATATAGGACCCATGTTAGGACAACATCATCAATTCCATTTTTATAATCCAGGCAAGAGCAAGTTTGGTGAAGAAAGATATTTTAATATAGCAAAAAGAATTTATAAAGACTTAGATGAACGTTTATCTTCAAATAAATATCTAGCAGGTGAAAATTACTCTATTGCAGATATTGCTACTTTTCCATGGATGGCAAGACATGATAGACATGATATAGGGATAAAAAATTTTGTAAATATTTGTAGATGGTATGAGAGTATTGCAAATAGAGCAGCGGTAGCAAAAGGTTATGATTGTCTTAAAAATGGAGAAAAAATACCTAAAATATAATTAAATATCTGCATAAATTTTTTCTTCCTTTTCGTGTTTTTCTTGCGCATTGATACTTAATGTTGCAATAGGTCTCGCAATCAATCTCTTAATACCTATAGGGTCTCCAGTTTCTTCACAATAGCCATAAGTTCCTTTTTCAATTCTTTTTATTGCAGCGTCAATTTTTGATACAAGCTTTAATTGTCTATTAATAGTTCTCATTTCAAGATTTTTTTCTGTATAAGAACTTGCTTGATCCACAATATCTGCTGAGGAACTATTATCATCTAACTTGCTATTATACAGAGCTTCAGAGTTTGATTTCTTAATTTCTGATTTCCAGTTTAGAAGTTTTTTTTTAAAGTAAATCTTATGCTTTTCGCACATGTATTTTTCTTTTTCATTCGGGATATATTTTTTGGAGATTTTCGTAGCCATAATAATATAAGTCGGGGGAGTATATTCAGCAATTTCTTAGTGTCAATACTATCTAAATCATATAAATTCGACTATATGGCGATAAATAAAAGAAATACTGATAACATTTTTTTTACATTTTTATTACTCCATTTTTTGATATGGATTTTAGCACCTTCTCTTACAAATAATAATTTGCCTTTAGATACAATCGAAGCTTTAGCTTGGGCAAGCAATATGGATTGGGGTTTTAATAAACACCCTCCATTAAGCGCATTAGCTGTTGAAATTATTTATCAAATATTTGGAAACCAAGATTGGGCTTATTATTTACTTAGTCAAATATCGGTAATCATAAGCTTTTTAATAGTTTGGAAATTTTCTCAAGACTTTTTTAAAAATAAAACTTTTAGTTTGGTATCAGTATTATTATTAGAAGGTATTTATTTTTATAATTATACCACACCAGAATTCAATGTTTACGTTTGTGAACTACCTTTTTGGACTTTAACAGTTTTATTTTGTTGGAAGGGATTTAAAAATAATAATATCTTTGATTGGCTCATATTTGGTTTGTTTGCAGCATTAGGTGTTCTATCTCATTATCTATTTATTTATCTGCTTGCTGCAATAGATATATTTTTTCTTTATATGATCTTTAAAAGAAGAATTGATTTTAAATGTGTAGTTTCTTTAATTCCTTTTTTATTGGTTTTGTTGCCCCATCTGATTTGGCTTGCAGATAATAATTATATAACAATTACTTATGGTCTCCATAGAACAGGAACAGGAGATCAAAATGCATTAGATCATTTACTTCATCCAATTATATTTTTAGGCAAACAAATAGGCATATTAATACCATTTTTTTTAATGGTTGCTTTTTTAATTTCGAAATTTGAAACAAAATTTAATTTTAAAGATAAAAAATTATTATTTTTATTAATCATTAATATTGTTCCAATTTTATTAATGTTTTTAACATCTATGATTATGGGTGTTAAAATTAGAACAATGTGGATGACACCCTTTTATTTATTCTTTGGGGTTTTAGTGGTTTATATTTTTCAATCTCAAATTAAATTAAATAAACTAAAAAGCTTTGCTTCAGTATTTATTGTTTTATTTATTCTTTCTCCATTTGCTTATGCTTATGTTTCTATAACTGATACAGATAAAAGAACTGATTATGAAGGTAAGAAAATTGCAGATGAAGTTCAGAAATTATGGGACAAAAATAGAAATGAAAAATTATATTGGGTTATTGGAGGAAATGAATGGGTGGCTGGTAATTTATCTTATCATTTAAAAGATAGACCAAAATGGAAACTCGAATGGCATTCGAGAGATAAATTCCCAGAAGCAATTTGGTTGTGTGGTAAAAAAAAAGGAGAAAGTTGTTTAGATTTAAACGACTATAAATAATTTTGGTAAAAATGAATTATGAATAAATTCAATAAACTTTTTTCTTAATGGAGTTAAATAATAAAATTAAAAGCTTCACATATGTTTCCATAAAACAAAATAAAGTAATATTATGAATTTTTTGTTGCAAGAAATCATAGAAACATTAAAAAAATATGATGGTATAGCAGATTTCTCTCAAATCTTAAATTATCTATCAAAAAATAATAAAAAAAAATCAATGATAGATTTTAAACTCCTAATTAAAAAAGAACTCATTAATAATAAAGAAATTTTTTTTAATATTGATGATAAAAAAGATCAATGGTGTTTGGTTTCTTTTATCAATAGATTTTTTTGGGTATCTCAAAATAGAACTTTTCATGTTGAAAGAAAGGAAGGATATCTTTGGGCGCCATATATGAATACCAAAAAAAAAGAGGTTTTTCATTGGAACACAATGAAAGATTTGAAAAAGGGTGATGTTGTCTTTTCTCATTACAAAGGAGAAATCAAATGTATATCTATTGTTAGAGAAACAGCCAGAGAAAATTATGATAGGCCAAAAGAATTCTCAAAATCACTGCCCTGGATGAACAAAGGTAGAATGGTTAAAGTTGATTACGTAGATATTGGACCCCTTAGATTAACAAAGCAAATTATTAAAGGATTAAATAACTTTAAGACAGAAAAAAATTGGATATTTGATCGTAATTATAAACATAATGTAGTTTATTTATTGCCACTAAACATAAAAGCTGCAAAATTTTTATTACAAATCATCAGAAAAGATCAAAAAATCACTATAGAAGATATAGAGCAGTTTGATGAAAATAAAGATTCGAGCATCAGCGACTTAATGAAAAATAAGAGAAAATCTGGGCAAGGATTTGGTCTTAGCTATAAAGAGAAAAAAATAATCGAACTTTATGCTATGAAAAAATTTAAAGATAAAATGTTAAATGATAATTGGAAAATAATTGATGTAAGCTCGAGACGAGACAAAGGTTATGATATATATTTAGAAAAAGGTGGCAAAAAAATATTAGCTGAAGTCAAAGGAACTACAGGCTCAGAAGAAAAAGTAATTTTAACAAAAAATGAGGTCATTGCTGCAAGAAAAAATTTTCCTTATGCTGCTCTAATTATTGTATCTGGAGTTTTTCTAGATAGATCCAAACAGCCTCCGGTTGCAACTCTTGGAAAAATTACTGAAATTTATAACTGGAGAATTAATAATCAACATCTTGAACCCATAAATTATTACTATAGAATAAAATAACCATGCCCTTTAAATTACCCGCAGATCAAAGATGCGCGTTAATTTCAAGAGCTATCGAGATTGATCTAAGAGATTTTATAAAAGAAAAAATATTACCTTATAAAAATTTAAAAGATTTTGCACATGAAAATATTATAAATAGAATAAAGGAACGTATTGATAAGGATCAAAATATTAAAGATTATCAACAATCTGATAAAATAAATGACTATGAAATTGTAGATTATTTTGATTTTGGAACATCTTTGGAAATTATAAAAAGCAATAAGGATATTTTAGATAAAAAAAACTCAATAGTAATAAAAAGTATCATTGAAGATTTAATTAAAATAAAACCCGTAAGAGATTTTTCCATCCATGGAAGAGTTTTATTAGCCTCTCACCTTGACATAATAGATACATTTGTTGAAAGCCTAAAAAAAGACAGAGAGATTATTTTTGAAACTACAATAAAACAAATAGAATCTCTAAAAGATAAAACAATTTTAGATAGTTATGATTATGAACCAATTGATGAAAGAGAACATAATCACAATTTACCTAGACCAGATACAAATGAAACTGGTTATATTGAAAGATTGGAACTGAACCAAAAAATAAATAAGGTTTTAAACAATTATCCTGTAATTTCTTTTATTGGAGATGCAGGAACTGGAAAAACAGCAACTGCAATAAAAAAAGGGTATGATCTTTTGCAAGAAGATAAGTTTGATGTTGTTTGGTATCATACTTTTAAGACAGAAAAATTTTCAGTAGGAGAAGTTAGGCAAATTAAAAATGATATCAATACATCCGACAAGTTTTTATTTAATTATTTAAAAGTTGGCGATTATGATAAAGATCCAATCAAAAATTTAGTAAAATACTTAGAAAAAAATAAAGTTCTTCTAATATTAGATAATTTAGAGACCGTTATAGATCAAAATATAGAATCTTTTTTAGATTATTTTGCTGAGGCAGTGCATGAAAGTAAAATAATTTTGACATCAAGAGTACCTGTTAATAGAGGAGATATGGTTATAAAAGTTGGATCATTTAAAGAAAAAGAAGCTATAGATTACTTCAGAAAATTACTTAGTTTTTATGATCTTAACAATCTTCAGAGTTTAGACGAAAAAACTTTAAAAAAACTTGTAAAACAAAGAAATTATAATCCGTTATTTTTGAAATTATCTGTTGGTGCAATTTCTGGAGGCAAAACTATTGAAGATGCTTTTAAAGAAGATACTGATTTACTTAATTTTTGTTATATGAATGTTTTTGAAACTTTAGATGATGTTTCAAAAAAAGTATTAGAATATTCTTATTATCTTAATAGAGAACTTAATCTTTCAGATATATGTATGCTTTTAGAAGGCATTGATCCAAAAAAAGTATCTTTAAGTCTAAGAGACTTGGTAGCTAAAAACTTTATAACTTCAAGTTTTACAAAAAGTGAAACAAGTTATTTTATTATTAGAAAAGAAATAGTTCCATTTATTAAAGCCAATAATTTTTTTAAAGATAGGGATAAAAAAAATCAGTTATTTGAAAAATTTACTAAAATGATGAGTGCAACGTATCATATTAAAGTAAATATCGACAAAATTAACGAATTAAAAGAAGATTGGGATAGTTATTTAGTAAGACGTAATACAGATAAATTTGCAGCTCAACAATTAAAAACTGCAGGCAAAATTATGAAAAAAAAACAGATGATTTTATCTTCTGTGGCCTACAAAAAGGAAAGTCTTTCATCTAAACAAAGAAAAGATATGGATAATTTTGATAATGAATTTTTTAAAGTTTTAAATAATATAAAAAGAACCCATCCTGATTATTGTGAAATTTATAGAGTTGAAGCTATTTATCATCATATAGATAGAAATATTACAGATCTTATTACATGTTATGAAAAGGCAATAGAGCTTCAGCCAGATTATCCAAATTTAAGAACTTTTTATGCGACGGCACTTAGACAAGTACAAGACCTTGATAATGCACTGAGAGTTGCAAAAGATAATTATGAATTATATCCAAACAGACTATCGGCAATAGAAAATTTGCTTCTTGCAAAACAATTTACCGGAACTATTAGTGGAGATGAAATTCAAAAACTAATTTCAAAAATAAAAAGCCTTCTAGATTCAAATACTTCAAATCAATCAGATAATGAAAGAAGAAAAAGTGCAATGAGAGTAATTTCATCTTACCAAAGGGAGGCAAGTATCCATTCAAGAAATCGAGATTATGATAAAACTTTTGAATCTATAAAAAAACTTTTTAAAACATACGATGAATTTAAATCTATCGGATTAGTTGATTATTTTACTGTTTATACAACGATAAATAAATCACGTATGGAACTTAAAGCATTAGGTAGAGAATGGCGTAACAGGGAAGAGGCAAAAGAAATTCATAAAATGAATCAAAAAATAATACAAGAATTTAAAGAATTTCCAAACTTGGCAGACAGAAGAAGAACTGAAGTTAATGTAGGCGGGGAATATTATGGTAGATTTTTTCTTTCGAATACAAATCACCTTGCTGAGACTGGTGGTGGCTATATATCATTAAATGATTCATTTATAAAAGAACATGAAGTAGTAACCTTTAAAATATATATTAGAGAAAAAGATTTACCAGAAGAAATAAAAAAACTAAAAGGTACTGATAAAAATGGAAAACAATTAAAGTTTAAAGCAACAAAAGTTTTTGCACCCAGAAAAAAAGAATATTTTATCATTGCAGCTGAAGCTAAAGTTGTAGATTACGCTACTGAAATGAAAAAAAAAGAACACATTAAAAAACCTCGTCACATTAGATCATGAAAAAAATTATAATACTTATACCTGTTTATAATGATTGGCTGTCTCTATTTAAGCTTTTAGAAAAAATTGATGAACAAATAAAAGATTGGCAAGTAGAAGTTTCTGTTTTGATTGTTAATGATGCCTCTACTGAAGAAAAAAAATTAAATAAATTTAATTGTGAAAATATTAAATCAATTAATGTTGTTAATATGAAAGAAAATAAAGGGCATGCAAGATGTAATGCAACTGGTTTAAAATATATTTATGAAAAAGAAAGTTTTGATTATGTAATCCCTATGGATGGTGATGGAGAAGATAGGCCAGAAGAATTGAATTTACTTTTTAATAAAAGTAAAGAAAATCCAGATAAAGTTATTACAGCAAATAGAATCAAAAGGGCTGAAGGAACTTTATTTAAATTATGTTACTTAGCTCACAAACTTTTAACTCTTTTTTTTACAGGCCATTCAATTAAATTTGGAAACTATACATGTTTACCAAAATTTGTTGTTGAGCAAATGTTAAGAGACGCTTCAACCTGGAGCAGTTTTTCAGGATCACTTGCTAAACTAACAAGAAATCGAACTTCTATTCCATCTATAAGAGGTTCTCGTTATTTTGGACCATCTAAAATGAGTTTTTCTAACCTTATAAAACATTCCTTATCAATTGTTGCTGTTTTTAAGCAAACAGTAATAATTAGATCTATTATTTTTTTATTGGTTTATCTTTTTTTTACTTATCAATCTTTATCAATAATTACTTTAATTCCAGTTTTTTTTACTATTTTTCTTATTTATTCAGTTATTACACTTTCTTATCGTGAAAATATAACTGAATTGAATAACTCTTTAGAAAACATAATCAGTGTTGAAAAAATTAAGTAGCGTTTATTGTTGGCAAAGAATAAAAGTTTGCTGTATCGATTTTAGATGAGTATTTTTTTTTTATATTCCATTTTTTATTAATACCTGCATCGGCTAAACTTAAAGTTGAACGACCATATTTATGATTTGTGAAATCAATAGACTTCATCAGCTTTCTAATTTTATTGTCTTTTACACTTGAAAATAAATTTTCAGTATTTTCAGAATTAGAAAGTCCAGATAAAACTATTCCTGATTTTTGATATTTATATCCTTTTTTAAAAATAAATTTTAAACCAAGTAAAGCTGTTTTAACTATTTCAATACTGTTATCTGTAGCAATTGGAAAATCAATAGTTTTTGAATTTGTATAGTACATACCTTTATTTTGAAAAGGACTTGTTCTTATAGACACAGTAATTGTTTTAGCAAACAGAGACTCAGATCTTATTTTTTCTGCTGCATTTAGACAATGTGCGGCTATAGACTCTTTTATTTCTTGAAAATTTTCTACTTTTGTGCCGAAAGATCTAGACACACAACAACTTTTTCTTTTTGATTGATATATTTCTAAATCAATACAAGAAATTCCTCTAAGCTCCATTGCTGTTCTTGAACACAAAACATTGGAATTTTTTTTTATCCATGTGTTAGAAACATTTTTTAGTTGTTTAGCGTTAAAAATATTATTTTTAATATAAAACTTAGTTAACTGTTTACCGACACCCCATACATCATTAATGTTTATTTTTTCTAATATTGGATCAGTATTTTTGACATTAATCAAGTTCACTATGCCAGACTTTTCTTTTTTTGCTATATGATTTGCAATTTTGCTTAGAGTTTTAGTGTTAGCAATACCAATGCTAGTTGGTATACCTGTCCATTGCAGCACTGTATTTCTAATTTTTTTACTAAACAATTCTACTAAATGATCTGGAAAATTTGTTAAATCTAAAAATGCTTCATCTATAGAATAAATTTCCATTTCAGGAACAAAATATCTTAATGTTCTCATAACTCTCCTAGAAATATCTCCATATAAAGAATAATTTGAAGAGAATACTTTAACGTTATTTTCCAATATGATTTTTTTTGCTTTAAAATATGGATCTCCCATTTTTATACCTAGCAATTTTGCTTCATTAGATCTCGAAATTATACAGCCATCATTACTTGATAAAACAATTACAGGTTTTTTAGCAAGCGAGGGCTTGAATAACCTTTCACAAGAAACATAGAAAGAGTTACAATCAACCAAAGCTATTTTTTTAGTAAACTGAATGAATGACATAGGTTACAACCCCCCAAATTAGAATATTTGAATCTTCATTTATAATAATTTTATCTTTAAAATTTTTTGGACCTGACGTTAAGTACTGTATATTTTTTTCTTTTATAAAATTTTTTACAACAAGTTCATCATGAACATTAGCAATAACTGTTGAAAAATTTTTAGGTTTTAAACTTTTATCTACTATTAAAAGATCTCCATCATAAATTCCTACATTTGACATGGACTTTCCTTGAACTCTAATAACGAATGTAGCAGGACCATTTTTAATGAGATGGATATTAAGATCGATATCTTCTTCTATATAGTCTGTTGCGGGAGAGGGAAATCCAGCTCCAGCTTTATTTAAGTAAAATGGTAAAGTTAATTTCATAATGTTCTTATTTTGTTCTATTATATATTTTGAATACAGTCAATGGGTTGTATTTTGAGTCCAAATCAGAATCGCAAATGAATCAAAAGGTGAACATTTAAACTATATATAGACTGGGTGTGGATAAATATTACTAAGCAAAGAAAATAATGTTAAACAAAGCATAATACCAAATGAAAAAATTATCATGTCACTGTGGTGGAGTAGAAGCGGAAGTTAATGTTCCTGAAAAAGGATTTGAAAAAGTTCTGCGATGCAATTGTTCTATGTGTAAAAGAAAAGGGTATATCATTGGCATAACTGGACCAGATGATTTTAAACTTGTTAAAGGAGAAGATCTTTTAAAATTTTATCAATTTTATACAAATACTGCTAAACATTATTTTTGTTCAAATTGTGGAATTCATACCCATAATAGACCGAGAAGCAATCCAAAAATCTATGGTGTGAATATCGCTTGTGTCGAAGGTATTAAGGTATTTGAGATAGAGAATGTTCCAGTTAGTGATGGAGAAAACCATCCTTTAGATCAAAAAAAATAATATTTTAGATGCAATCGGTTAAAGAGTGTTTCAGTGCTGTAAAAAAAGATTGTTTTAAATTTATAAAATTACAAGAAACAAAAAAAGAAAAATTTAAAAATAAAGATAAAATGATAAAATCTTTTTTGATACCAATTTGTTTTTGGATATCAAAAAAAACTAAAAAAAAATCCCCACTTGTTGTAGGTTTATCTGGAGGGCAAGGAACTGGAAAAACTACTATTTCATCCATAATTGCATTAATTTTAAAAAAATACTTTAAATTAAAAGTTTTTAAAATTTCTATAGATGATTTTTATAAAACAAACAAAGAAAGAATCGAATTGTCGAACAAGATACATCCTTTGTTAAAAATTCGAGGAGTACCCGGTACACATGATACTTATTCAATGTTTAGCTTTTTTAAAAAAATAAAATCAAAAAATTTTAAAAACTTTAGTACTCCTAAATTTGATAAATCAATTGATGATAGGTGTAATAAAAAATTATGGTATAAAATTAAATCAAAACCCAATGTTATTGTATTTGAAGGCTGGTGTGTAGGAGCGAGACATCAAAAAAATTTTGAATTAAAAAAACCTTTAAATTTGACAGAAAGATCTTATGACGCATCGCAGGTATGGAGAAAATATGTAAATACACAGCTTAAAAAAAGATACAAAAAATTATTTAATCAAATAGATTGTTTATTATATTTAAAAGTAAGAAATTTTAGTTTATTAAGGAATTGGAGATTAAAACAAGAAAAAAAACTCTTGTTAAAAAATAAAAATAAAAATAAAAATAAAAAAAAATTAAAAATAATGAATAAAAAAGAAATTATAAACTTTATGGCAACATATCAAAGGTTAACTCAACATATGTTTAAAGATACACCAAAAATTTCATCCATTATAATAAATTTAAATAATAAGCAAAAAATTGAAAAAATAAAATTTAATTAAATGAAAAAAATTATTTTAAGCATTATACTTTCTTTAATTTATAATAATGTAGCTTTATCAGAAACATTGTCTGAAGCATTATTAAAAGCCTATAAAAATAATAAAGAGCTAAATGCTGAAAGAGAAAATATAAATGTTTCTAGAGAAGATTTAAATATTTCAAAAAGTGATTACTTACCTTCATTTTCGATTACAAGTTCAAAAAGCAGAGAAGATACAAACAAAATAACTGATCGAAGTGGCAATGACACCTCAGTGAATGATGTTGACCCGTTAACAACCACAATAAAATTAGAACAAACACTTATTGATTTAGGAAGAAGTGCAGATTTCGAAAAAAATAAAATTGGCTTAAGTATAGCTCAAGCAAAGCTTTTAAATAAAGTGCAAAGTATTTTGTATAAAGCAACCGAAGCATACACCGGTTTAATTGCTGCTAATGAAAAATTTTTAATTAATAAAAGAAATGTAGATCTCTTAGAAAGACAAGTTGAAACTGATAGAATTCTCTTAGATAATAATCAAATTACTTTATCTGATTTGGCGCAATCCGAGTCTTCTTTGGCAGGAGCTCAAGCAAAGCTTATTGAAAGTAAAAACAGTTTAAATACAAGTAAATTAATTTATGAAAATATTATAGGTCCTGTGCCAAATTTCAAAAATTTAGCAAAACCAAAAAATGAAAATTTTGTAATACCACAAACCCTAGAAGAAGTAATTAGATTATCGAAAGCAAAAAATCCAGACCTGATTATAGCTAAATTGGAATATGAAAAATCAATCAAGGATGTAGAAATTTCAAGATCAGATTTAGCACCTACAGCATCATTATCTCTTGAAAGATCTTATACTGACGATCTAAGTTCAAGTTATGATGAAAGAGAAAAAGATATTTTAAAAGCAACAGTTAATTGGCCATTTTATTCAGGAGGAAAAAAAAGAGCAACTATAAATAAAAATCAAAATTTAAAAGCTCAGAAAAAACTTTTATTAGACAACGAAGTAAAAACAAACGAAACAAATGTGACTAGTGCTTTGTTTAACTTACAATCTACAAAAAGCTTTTTGAAATCAGTGCAGTCCCAGGTTAGAGCAGCAGAAATTGCTAATGAAGGAATTAATGCAGAGTATGAGAGTGGAATAGGAAGAACTACTTTTGAAGTAATACAGTCGAATATTTTATTATTAAATGCTAAAATATCTTTGGTAGATTCTGAGAGAAATTATCTTTTGGCTCAATACAATCTATTAAAATCTATTGGCCTACTAAATAGCGATTATCTTAAATTAAGATAAAATTTAAATATAAAGCTTTTATTTACTGAATTATTTCAATTTATATTAGATTTGATCTTCAATAATTGTTCAAAATTCAATGTTTTTTAATATATTTATGTCCCCTAAACAAAAAACTTGCTAATGAGAACAAAACGTGTACATACTAAATTATGATTCGTATACTAAAAAACTTAAAACAGAAGGTAAAAAATGACAAAAAATAATTTAAAGGTAGTTAAATCTACCAAAGAAAAGGATTCAGAAAATAAAGAAAAAGGCAAAGCTTTAGAAGCTGCGATTAGTCAGATTACAGATAACTTTGGAAAAGGTTCGGTTATGAAGCTTGGGCAACAGTCTGCGATGGATGTAGAGTCAATATCTACAGGATCTTTAAGTTTAGATCTTGCTTTAGGAATTGGAGGTCTTCCCAAAGGAAGAGTTGTAGAAATTTATGGTCCGGAGTCTTCTGGGAAAACTACTTTAACTTTACAAGTAATTGCTGAAGCACAAAAGGTTGGAGGAATTTGTGCATTTGTTGATGCTGAGCATGCGCTAGATCCAGTTTATGCAAAAAAACTAGGTGTAAAAACAGATGAACTATTAATATCCCAACCAGATACTGGTGAACAAGCACTAGAAATAGCTGATACTTTAATTAAATCCGGTTCAATCTCTGTATTAGTTGTTGACTCAGTTGCAGCACTAACTCCAAGAGCAGAAATAGAAGGGGAAATGGGAGATCATCACGTTGGTTTACAATCAAGATTAATGAGTCAAGCTTTAAGAAAATTAACAAGTTCAATTTCTCGAACAAATACAATGGTAATTTTTATTAATCAAATCAGAATGAAAATAGGTGTAATGTTTGGAAGTCCTGAAACAACATCAGGCGGAAATGCACTA
>MDTG01039214.1_pt1 | contig 42726 bp, 55 predicted proteins | sample 811421 | NCBI WGS metagenome assembly MDTG01 (sample SAMN05326645, study PRJNA326480) | marine metagenome | isolation source: seawater | place: Pacific Ocean: South East | collected 2011 | reverse complement strand
CACGCGGACGATCACCATGGCCATGCCCACGAAGAGGAGGCCAAGGAGGAAGAACACCACAACGAGGGGCACGGACACGGCCATGATCACGGAGAAGGCGAAGACCCGCACATCTGGCTGGATCCCGAATTGGCCATCGAAATGGCCGGGACGATACGCGATGCTCTCTCAGGACTGGAAGGTGTTGACGCTGGCGCGTTAAACGAAAATTTCGAGCAGTTCAAAGCCAGCGTTCGAGAAACCGATGCCAATATCCGGGACCGCCTTGCACCGGCGCACGAAATCAGCCTGTTCGCCTATCACGACGCCTTTACCCGATTTGCCGAACACTATGAACTGAAACTCGAGGGCGTTCTAACGCTGAACCCGGAGCTGTCGCCAGGGGCCCGGCATATCGCGGAAGTGCAGGAAAAACTGCGCAACGCAAACCACCCCTGCCTCCTGACCGAACCGCAGTTCAACCGGCAGTGGTGGCGCTCGATCACCGAGAGCCTGGACGTGACCTTCAGCACCTGGGACCCTCTGGCCACTGACATTGAGGCAACGCCAGAAGGTTACAACAACTTCCAGCACAGCATTGTCGACGCGGTGCTCAAGTGCCTACCAGAGAATACTGAGCATTAACGGAATAGTGACGATGGCCAGCAAGGTCTGACCACTGATGATGCCTGCCATCAGGGGGGCATCGCCACCAAGCTGTCGAGCCAGAATGTAGGCAGAGGTGGCCGTGGGAAGCGCCGACAACAGCACAGCCACCTGAACCATCATTCCCTCAAGACCCAGCAACAAGGCCAGCCCCGCAGTCATCAGCGGAAATCCGACCAACTTCAGCGCCGATGAAACAATAAACGGCAGTGAAGCGCCTCTGAGGGCCTTGAGCTGAAGCCCGGCGCCAACCGTCATCAAACCCATCGGCAACGCCAGATTGCTTAGCGGCTCGAGAATGCCGCCGATCAGCGGATGAAATCCGATTTCGAAGAAACTCCAGACCACGCCAATCACCGAGCCCACTATAAGAGGATTGGTCACAATCGCCTTGAATACTGGCACCAGCCTCACCGGCCCTTCCGTGGCCACCAGTGAAAACATCAGTATGCACAGCAGATTCAGCAACGGCACCATGATGGCAACTGCGATCGCCGAGAGGGACAGGCCCTGATCGCCGAGCAGCATGCCGCCAGCCGCCAGGCCCACGTAGGAATTGAACCGGATAGCCCCCTGGTAAACCGAAGAAAAAACCGGGCCGGACCAGCGCCAGAACCATTGGGCAATCGCCAGGATCAGCGTCATCGCGATCAGCATGGCGCCAATGAGCAATGCAATGTCACCATAAGCGGAAGCCGGCAACCTGGCCTGCCCCAGCTTGAAGACCAACATGGCCGGAAACAGCACGTAGTAGGTAAACCGCTCCGCCTGGGGCCAGAAATCGCCGCCCGGAAAGTCAATGCGGCGGAACACATGCCCCAGCATGATCAGGACAAATACCGGCAGCAGAGCCTGCACCATCAGGGGCATACGTTCAAACTCCAGGGCAAGGTTGTTTACTTGGGTTTTATGGGAGTACAGTTAAACAAGCATGAGATCATAGCAGAAGGAGTGCTTCTCCTTCAGGGAGGTTTTTTGCTATGGACGCATCGAAGCCCAGACTTTGCAGGCTTATCTATTTCAGCAGCGTTTCTTCGCATCTGCAGGAATCCGATTTAGACGACATCCTCGCGGAATCCATCAAAAGAAACGAGCGGGACGGCATCACCGGCCTGCTGGCTTATGATCAGTTCAATTTCATGCAGGTTTTGGAAGGTGAGGAAGAGGCTGTCAACAGACTTTACCTTGGCATCACTGCCGATCCTCGCCACCAGGATGTTCGCCTGATTCAGTACGAGCAAATCGATCATCGCCAGTTTGACGATTGGGCAATGGCTCTGGCGAAGCTTCCCGAGGTTCCGGGCAATTACATCAACAAACTCTATGGTGGATTCAAGCCCCAGCTGTTCTCCACTCGAGACGCTCTAATCTACTTCAATTTTCTCCGCAACTATTTGAAACGAGCAGCCTGAAGCCTGTTATGGATTTCGCCAAAGCCTTACGGAAATCGGAAACCAATGCCTGTTAAACTACGACTCTTGGTTTCAACGTAGTTCTTTTCGTCACCCGTTTTTCGTCGACAACAGGTATCGCAATGTCTGGAATACCATCTGAGGACACCCTGCTGCACAACTCCGGCCCCTCCCGCCGCTTCTGCGTGGCCCCGATGATGGATTGGAGCCATTAGGCAAACTTTCTCATTTAATTCAACCCACTGAAAAAATCTAAGAAGTTTCTGGAGCACTATAGGAGCCCCACGCTCGGATTTCCTTCTAGCCTTTTGCATTGTTTAACAGAGTTTTACACATTCAGAAGCCCAACTCGGCTACGCTGTGGCAAAAGGAGATTAGCATGCTTAGAAGGACTCTATTTGCGGCCATCCTGGTCGCTCCCACCCTCGCTTCATCAGCTATATATCAATGCGAGCAGAACGGCCAAACCGTCTTCTCGGACAGTCCGTGCGGTGACAATCCTGCGGAAATCACTGTTGATCCGGTAACGGTTGGGGGGCGCCTAGATACAGGCACTGATGTTCAGACCTATAAGCCCAAAAAGCAAACTAGTTCCTCTTCTGATGACGATTGCCCTTACATCAACTCATCAGACCTAAGGCGGTTAATTATCCAGAACAAAATCGTTAGGGGAATGAAGCCTGCTGACGTTAGGCGATCATGGGGCTCACCAAACAGTGTAAGAACTGGGAAGCTGACACAGTGGTCTTATCACTATCCTGGCTATTCATCGAACTATGTTTACTTTGAGAACGGATGTGTCAGTGATTGGAACGGCTACTATCGAAACTATTAAGCCTGCAAGGGATTAGCTCATGCCGCCCGTACCCGCTTCAGAAATAAGCCATCAGATTGCAAGTGCAGCTTCTGTATCCGAAACAGGTCTCACGCTCGTAGACTATGCCAACGCCTTCGAAAGCTTTGCATTAGGAGTAGCGGCGTTAGGAGCTGCATACTTTGGGGCCAAGGGTATTCGCAGTTTGCTCCAAGAGGAGGACATCAAGGCAAGATTTAAAATCGTTCGGGAACGGAACTTTGAACTGACAGCTTTTGCCCTAGAAATTCTCCAAGAAATTGACAAGGTCGAAATAGATTCAGGAAAGCCGCTCACGAAGGATAAGCTTAACGAGCTAAGAAAGTTATCATACGATCTTGAGTTGAAGTCTCACGGATCAGGATCAGTACCCCAAACATTTTGCTATTTAATCAGATCTATACTTGACGAACTAGAACCTCATTACAGATCAAATAAGGGAGGCTACAACTTATCCGCTGGCATACTTGAATCTTTCTTTTACAATTGTGTTTCAAACATGATCTTCTACCTTGACCACAATATTGAGATACCAAGAAAGAAAAGAATTAGTGTAAGAAATAAACTGTTGTCTTGGTGGTATGGAATGCCGGGGAAGCAGGAGTTGGCTGCCGGTAGCTTTGGTGTATTTCTCTCCAACCGAAGTCATGCAGTCACTTCAATACATGAAATCTTAGACAGCATTCATGCTGAGACCATCTACTACATCTTATTATTTAAGTACACCAGAAACACAGCGGCGGCTGTACGAAAATCATTGAAATTCGATGTATACATTCCTCCCTCTCTACAAGTAAAAGAGACCGAAGACGGGTCGGCCGATATTTTCTTATACGGCACAAGAATGTACCTCATAAAGACAGACATAAAAACGAATATAGATTCTAAAGAACAAAGTGTAATGGCATATTACCACGACTTAGGTAGATCCAACATAAACCTAAGAGATGGAGATGGCTTAAAAACAATAATCAAGAATTTGAAAGATGAGATATCTGAAAAAAGATTCTTCGATATGTTCGAGACCTACACGCCTCTCGGCGACGGCTCTTTCCGAGTTGAAATACCAATTCTCAAAATGGGCCGCAAAGACAAAAAATTCAAACGGGCTGTAAAAAAGAAGCTTGGCCCCTCGGCACTACTGAACATCTAATACACATGCATTAGACGAACTGGGTTGCAGTGGGCAGATCCGGCGCCTCACCGATGATCTGCTCCCCTTCCACCCATGCCTTTTTCCCGGCGGCGACCAGCCCGCCCTTGAGTCTGACCGTCTGGCCATCGCGCCGGGTGGCGGTGCTGGTGCCGTCGCTGTTCACGGTGACGATCGTCACGGTGTATCGGCCTGCGCGCGGCAGCAGCCGCTGAAAGCGCTTCCACGGGTTAACTGTTGCCATAGTGGTGCCTCTCGATCTTGATGGCTTGGGTGACTCGACCTGTGCCGGGCTTTCCGACATTGATGCTATTACTAAGAACATTACCGCGCCAGGTGTTGGCCGGTTCCTGTGTATCGCGAAACTCGATCACCATCGCCGGCTCGATCAGGCCGGGGCTGCCGAAGGTCGGCAGGACGGTTTCAAGGGTGACGATCTCCTGATTCCCCCCGGCGGCGATCGCGGCCATGCCTCGCTCCCTGCACTGGTAAGCCTCGACGTTCAGGTCGTCGAAAATATCCGGGGCGGGCTTGTCGCCAGCGGTGCCCTGCCGGATCACGTCGCAGGCCACGCCGTCGGTGACGCCGGACACGAACACGGCGTTGTATTCGGGTTGCGGTTCCCACTGGCTGGAGTAGCTGATCGTCATGGTGTCCTGAATGATCGCGTCGACAAACTCGATGGGCTGATCGTCATAGCCCCAAGGGCCTACCAGCTTGTAACGGTGCTTAATGTGGAGCTCGTCGGTGTCGCGATCGGGTACCACAACCGCCCCTTGTGCGGCGGCCAGCTCGGCGACCACTTCCATCGCGGTTTTCTGATCCCAGCCCCATGCGTCTGCGGGGATGATGTAGTCGGTCAGCCCCTGCTGGCGCGTGACTGAAAAGCCGGTGAATTGAAGCTGCTCGGTCATGGCCTGCGTGGCGCTGGTCTGGGTGGTGATCCTGCCGGTGCGCTCCGGCGCGTAAGGCTCCGCCAGCAGTTGCGATCGGGAAACCCCTTTCACCTGGTAGGCTTCCCGCGCGAATCGGCGATCAAGGCTATACCGCTCGACGACGAAGCGCCAGGCGTGCCCGTTGATGGTTGCGATCACCTCCGCCGGCCCTTCGGACGTTGGCCGGATCAGGTTCATGCTGGCGCGGTTCAGGATGGTGCAGCTCATCGTCCAGGCGAAGCTGTCAGCATCGAGGCCGATGGTCAGATCCTTGAACTCCAGCGGGGTGTTGCTGGTGACTTCGACAAGACTGCTGGCGTTCATAATGAGATACGTCCTCTTATTTTCCGGTTCCTCGGGTGGATCGCCCAGCGGCGCGTCGGGCTCGTTGGCGCTGGGGAACTCGATCTCGGTACCGAGCCGGGGTTTTCTGTCCCACGGGTGGATGGTGCGCCCGTCCAGCGCTTCCTTGAGCGACCAGCCGGGAACGTCGGGCTGGCTGTCCACCGATCGGGTCGGCGGTTTCACCTCGACCAGCAGGGCCTCGGGCACTAACTCAAAGTCTGTAACCAGCGCACCGGGCGGGCTGTAGGGCGACCGCGCCAGGTTGAGGGTTTCGTCCTGTTCCAGGTTGACCACTTCCGGCGGCGGGGCCTGCCAGTTCAGGATCGAGTCGGAAGCGCGCGCGGTGCTGGTGACGTTGTGGTCGTGCGGGTCATTGAAGCCCTGAACGGCGCGCCGGTCTTTCGGGGTCTGAATGTCCCACGCCTGTCGGCCGTAGCCGCTGGGGTCGTCCCGCTCTGGCACTTTCGACCAGCGGGCACGCTCGTCGCTCACATCGAGCGGGCGGGCCTCGTCTCCGCTGTAGGGGTTCTGCCCCTTGTCCTTGGGCGGCACGCGATCCCAGCCGCTGGCGTAGCCGTCGAGACTCAGCACGCGGGCCTGTTCGCTCCGGTGGTGCCGCCCGCTTCCGTCCCGGGGGTTGGCCAGGGCGTGGACCTGTTCGCGCCGATCAGCGGCCTGCTGGCTCGCCTGCGCGCTCAGGTAGCCGTGGGTGACGGCCAGCGGGGGCTTGCGGTAGACGAAACCGCCCGACTCGGCCAGATCGAAATCCAGCGCGAGCGGGTCCAGTACCGGGCTGTACTGGCTGCCGAGGTCGAGGACGACGGCGAGCGGGTCGGTTTCGGGTGCGTAGGTCATCGGTTACGCTTGACCTTGGTTCGGGAATGGCTGGGTTGGCGGCGTGAATGCTTCTGTGTAGCGGCACACGCCTTCGGTAATCCGAACCTCGTCAATATGCCCTGTCCAGCGCTCCTGGCTGATATCGAAATGGCCAATGTCGTAGGCGTTGCTGTTTCCGGTCGGGTTTGCGTTCGATGTCTGGGTGGCCACTGCGGTACCGTCCAGCCAGAGGGTGAGCTTGCTGCTCTGGTCGCGCGTCAGCGCAGCATGGTGCCACTTGCTGCCGTCCATAGCGACAAGCCCGGGGGCGGAAAAGAAGTAAACCGTTGGCGCTCCCGATGTTTTGTCTCTGAGGAAGCAGGCCAGCGCGCCGTCCGAGTTTACCCTGAGGGTCAGAACGGCCTGAGTGTTTACCAGATCCTGAGACGAGATGATCCGCATGGTGTTGGACGCGGCGGGCCTGATCCATGCCTCAAGCGTAAACTCTCCGGTTCCAATGTTCTGAACGCGGTTTGTCCGCACGTAGCTGTTGGAGCTTCCGTTCAGGTACAGCGAGGCGCCTCCGAATTTGCTCTGGTTCGTCTTTATTACAGCCCCTGCACCGAAAGTTATCGTTGCGGGGGTGTTCGACAAGTCGGTCGCCTCGGTCGCTCCGTCTGCGCCATCGAACCTCGTGAGCAGGGTCACGCTGTTGAAATACTCGTCCCCGTTGACGGTGCCCAATGTCACTTCTGGCGATACGGGTCCGTGAACCATCGGCCGGTAGAAGGGTCGGGCGATCATCGAGGCCGTCCCGTAGAGCTGGGCGGTTTCCGTGTCCACGATCCAGGTCGGTTCCTCGCTCGGCAGTGTGCCGGCGCCGGTGCACTCCCAAACGTGCCCGTTCGGGGTGGTCGGGTGCACGCGGTCGCCTACCGATAGCGCCTTGTCTGGGGTGAAGTCGTCGCCGTAGTCGTCAAAGGCCACCACAAAAATGCGCTTGTCGTAGCCCGCCAGAAGGTCGATAGTGTAATCGCCGGTTTCGGGATCGCTCACGGCGTGGCCCAGGGATTTGCTCAGGTCTACGTTTGCGCCGTCGATATCGTGCAGGGTTGGGTCGTAGCTGAACGCGCGCACGGTTCGCTGTGCCGGCGTGCCGTCGATCTGGACAACGCCGGAAACCTTCGAGCTTTGACCGCTTCCTTCGCCGCCGCCGATAATGGTTTCAAAAGTAACTTCCGTTTCGACTGATGGGTCCAACGGGCCGGCCCTGTATACCGATCCGCCCTCGTCGGAGTCGAAAGCGAAAAATTCTAGGGGGTCGCCAATTTTCGAGTTCGAGTAAAAAACCATTTCATTAGAGCCTGCGGCCACGGCGAATGTTGTGTCGTGCTTGCGGTCGGCGGTCAGAATGGTGCCGACAAGGCTCCTTTCTTGATTCAGGTTGGTTGGAATCGTGACGCTACCGTATACCCCAACGGCGGCCATCAGATCCGTTATTTCCTGGTCGGTTTGCTGTGAGTCGAAAACCAACAGGCCCGACGCGATCCCTATAAATTGTTCCAGGAGGTTATCGTTGTAGAAATTCTGGTAGATCGGGTGGGCTGTGGTCAGAACCTCCCGGGCTATGTTCTGCTCGCCGACATCGCAGACCTCAAAGACAATATCGCTCGGGCTTCTGTCGAAATTGGCATAGACGTTCAGGAAAACCAGCTTGTTGGTGAGAATCGGCAACGTACCGTCGAGCGTTTCCTGACCGCCGTTGTACTGGTTCTCGGCATCGTAGTGAAAGGTTCCGTTCGTTATTTGCAATTCACAATAACGGGAGCCTGTTGCCCGAAGCAGAAAGAAGTCTGCATTCTCTACGGTCAGCAAAAACATATAGTGGAGCGGGGCACGGTCGAAGCCGTTTGTCAGCTGGCCAAGCTGGCTGCCGTCCAGCCGGATGCCGCTCTCGCTAATCTGCTCTGCACCGGTGAAGGTTACGCTATTCCCGCTGCCTACGGCTGGGGTTACGGTTAGGCTTTGGGGGTCAACCTGGCTAAAGTCGTATGCCCATCGGAGTGAGGTGCCCTCTAGTGCCTTCGTGATCGCGGGTTGTATCAGTGACATTAGTCAGCGTCTCCACGGTTCTGCGTGGCGAATTGGTCGGTTTCTTCCACGGCTCGCCCTGCCACGATGGTGCGTGCCACCCAGAAAGGTGCCTGCCCGCCGTCCGTGTTGAAACGCAAGGTATTGCCGCTCACCCAGCCGGCGCCCCAGCCCGCTGACCGGATGGTGAAATAGGGCGCGCCGGTCGCGGCGTTGGTCGGTGCCAGGTCGGCGCTGATGTTGCCGGTGGCGACAACGCCCACGGTTTCCCCGATCACCTGAAAGCTCGTGCTGCTGGTGAAGTTGATGGCCCAGCGTTCCTTGATCGCGCCCTGGTTCGTGACCTCGATGGGGTTCGATACCAGGTTGTACTTGGCGGTGGTGCTGTCGCCGATCAGCTCGTCTGACCAGGTGGAGCCGTCGAAGGTCTTTTGGTGGAAGGCGTTGTAAGCCCGCGCTTTCAAATCGCCGTAGAGCAGGGCGGCGCTGACGATGGTGTCGCCTTCGGTGTAGTCCTGAGACAGCGGGATATTCAGGCCGATCTGTCCGCCGATCTGCACGTCGGTGGCCAGCCCCATATCCTCGACACGATCGAACACCTGCAGCGGCTCGGTCACGGCGTTGGCTTCGCTGTCGACAAGACTCAGGGGATCGGCAAAGGTGAGCGTGCCGGCGTCGGTGTCCAGGGTATATTGCGCGGGGTCCAGCCGGTTGCCGTTCGCGCCCTCGACGTAAACCTCGGCCTGATTCTGCCGTGTGAAGTTCACCACCTGGCCGGCGGTGGCGGTCTGCACCTCCTGCTGCTGGGTGTTGCTCACCACCAACACGTCGCCAAGGTTGAACTGCGGGACGCGGCCATCGCTGGGCAGCCGGGTGGCATCGAGGCCGACCAGATCGGCGTCCAGAGGCAGGAACGTATAGCTGACTGCGCTGTAGCGCACGGTGGAGGGCACCACGGGCTTGCCGTTGGTGTCGTCGGCCCACTCGATGGTCACGAGGCCGGTCTGGGTGTCCACAAATCCGCTGACGATGCTGCCACCACTCAGATTGCCGGCGGTGTCGGCGTTCAGCGTGATCTGGTTGCCCTCGATATCGGTGGCGTTCACGATCAGGCTGCCCTCGCGCAGCGGCGCCCCTGCCGTCCGGAAAATGGAGCGGTTCGCCGGGGCCTGGTCCAGCGAGGTCAGGCAGGCCAGCAGGGTGACGGGCGTGCTGGTCGGGGTGTTCGCCGGATAATCCTCAAGGGTCACGAGGCCGGTGGAATAGTCGATACTGCCGACGGCGGTGCCGGTGTCGGTGATCGGCGACCAGTCCTTGATGATCGCGCCGTCCTGATCGCGGTACTGCGTGCCGCCCACCTCAAAAATCACGCTGTTGGGGATGATGTTCCGGCTGCTGGTCGGGGTCAGATCGATGGTCAGGCCGGGGATCGGGCGCGTCGTGCTCTGCACCTGCACCGGGTCGGCCGGGTCGGTCCATTCGATGGTCGCGTTGCTGCCGGCGTAGGTTTCGGTACCGGTGCCTGTGCTGTTCTCCCAATAGTTGCCGCTACCCAGGCGGGCCTTTTCGTTGTAGACCTTGTAGGTGTAGCTCTGGCGGGCGTTGAGGGTGATCGCGCCGGTGGCGTAGTTCACGGTACCGAGGATCGGCCCGCCCTTCTCGCGTCGCAGGTTGCCGTTGCCGTCGTCCGTAACCGCGATTTCTTCGGCGGTGTATTCGATCCGGTCGGATTTTCCGGAGGTAGCCAGGTATACCCATTTTTCGCGGACGCGCTGGACGTTGAGCCGGATATCGACCGAGCCCTCGCGCATTGCGGTGCTGGGGTTGTAGCTGGTGTCGGCGCCGGCGGATACGTTCAGGCTGAACGTGTCGGTGGCCTTGGTGGTGCCCTGCCAGTCCTCGTATTCGATGGTGTAGTCGCCATCGCTCGGGGCGGGGGCCGGAGTCGGGTTGATGAAAATCAGCCCGTTTGAGTAGCTGACGGTGCCGGAGCCGGCGCCGGTCAGGTTGCCCGCGCCGTCGTCGGTCAGCGTGTACTGCATGCCTCCGGTGTTCCAGGTAACGACAACGCTGCCCGGGGACAGGTTGCGCTTCACTTGCGCGCTGGCGTAGTTGTACGTGGGTGCGACCATGCCCATCTCGGGTGTCTCCTTATGCTGCTACGGTTTCGCCGACTTCAAAACGGATTGTCGGGGTGTCTGGGATGGTGGCGCCGGCCTCGATGACCGTGCCCTGCTTCTCGCCCCAGGCGACGATGATCTCGGTTCCCGCGTCCGGCAGGGCGGCCAGAGTAAAGTTGACCGTGCCGGTGGCGTAGTCCACGGTGCCGGTGCCGTCTCCGGACAGCTCCCCGCCGCCGTCGTCGCGGATCAGGTACCAGCTTCCCTGCGCGCGGTATTCGACGGTCAGGGTGGCCTCGGCGGCCTTGGGTTGGGTCTGGAATACCCACGTCAGGCTCCGGGTCTGCTGGTTCACTTCCAGACTGGCCTGCTTGGTCTGCTGGTTCACGACCGCCCCGGGCTGAAAGGTCAGGGTGGTGTTGTAGCTGGTGCTGCCGCCGGAGTAGAACGCGCGGATCTCGCCGTTCACGTAATCGACGACGCTGTTTTCCTCGTCCAGCCGGTTGTTCCCGCCGGTGTGAACCAGACGCCCGCCTCGATCCTCATATTCCCCGTTGGTGCCGGTGATCCGGAGCGTGCCCGGGACGATCGCGCGGCCTGTGTGATAGATCCCCTCGCCGTTGGGGCCAGTGGTCACGCCGTTGATGTTGCTGATCGTCAGGGTGTTGTTGCTCGCAGGCCGGATGATCGCGGCCTCGGCGCCCGCTGCCTGGTCGGTGATGGCGTTCTCGGATTGCGCGCTCGGTACCAGGGGCGCGAAAACGTCCTCGACGGTAATGGTGCGATCGCCCACGGAGGCCGGAGCCGCCAGTGGGGAAGCCCCGAAATACTTGGCGGCGTCGGCGACCTGCGTTTTCAGGATCTTCATATCGCTGTTGAGGTTGCCGGTCGGATCCGGATCGCTGCCTTGGAAGTCGAACGCCAGCGGCTGCGCCAGCTCGATCACGTAGGTTTTCAGCTGGTAGTTGTAATACCCGTAGCTCCCGCGATCCTTGGTGAAGGTCTGCGTTTCGATCTCCACGCCGGTCACGCGCACGTACTGGCTGTTTCCGGTGTTCAGATCCTCCAGCACGAAAATCTGCCCGGGCTCGGGGTCTTTCTGGTTGCGGGTCTGGGCCAGTGCCTGAATGGCGCGCTGGCCTGCCAGTTGCCGGCCCCAGAGCCAGAACGGGGCCTCGTTGCTGGCGACCACGTAGCTCTCGATGCGGTCCTGCGCGTCGATCCGGCGGTCGGTGTGGCTGCCGGTGTTGAACAGCAGAACGAACACGTTGGGGTCTTTCGCGCGCTGGCTCAGGATGGTGTGAGCGCCCAGCAGGGTGTCAGTGTTCGCGGCGTTCACGAACAGATAGAGCTTGCGCAGGTTCACGCGGCCATAAACCCGATCCACTCGGGAAATGTCCGGAAAGGTGTTGTTGATCTCGCCGGAGACGACGATCCGGCCACTCATGCGCCCGCCGCCGTCGTCGGTGTCCGCCATGACTTCGGACTCGGATAGAACGATCTGATCGCTGGTGATGGTCACGGGTTAATCTCCATTAGGTTGATGGTGACGGCGTACTTGTGATCCGGCCCGGGGTTGGCCAATCGGCGGATTGGTTCAACTTCAATTGGGGGTCGACGAAACATGACATTGAAAGAACGCCCCCAAAGAACCAGGGTGAATTCTTTCTCGGGTACAGAGGCCATGGCGTAGAGCTGTTCCAGGTCCGCGCGGGAAATCCAGGACGCCTCCTTGCCACCGAACAGGGTTATGGGCCGGCCGTCCTGGCGGCTTCCTTCCTGAACAACCAGGTTGCCGACCAGGCTGTACTCTGTGCTGTGCTCAACGGGCGTCCACGCGAACTCATCTCGCCATTCCAGATCAGAGGGAAGATCGAGGGTTTCGGTACCGTCACTGAGAGTGATTGCCAAGGTCATGAAGTACTCCGCAGGCCGACCTCTTCCAGCGTGCGCAGCAGAGAATCAGGATCGGTTGTCTGAATCTCAGTGCGCTCGCCGCTGGGTGTCTGAAGAATGATTGTCTGAGAGGCCCTGGACTGGACGCTCTGCTGCTGGTTGGTGGTTGTGCTTCTTTGCCGTTCGAGCTGCTGACGCTCTCGCTCAGCCTGTTCCTGCTGGCGCTGTCTTTCCGCAGCCTGGCGCTCACGCTCATTCTCGGCTTCGCGGCGATTCTGCTGCTCAATCTTGTTGATTTTCTCCAGCTGCTCCAGGGCGCGGGCATAATCCTCAGCCGCTGAATCCGCACCTGCTTGGCGCGCCTGCTCCAGCTGTTCCTGCAGCCTTTTCCTCTCAGCTTCATACTGAAGGCGCTGAGCTTCCTCGGTGTCACCGGATATATCAGCAAGGCGCTGGCGAAGACTGTTCAAGGTGGATTCTGCAGAACTGTTGAGACTTTCAATCTTGGTGCGAGCAGCGTCGATCGCGGATTGAAGCCCCTGAAGGCGCTCGTTATCGAGAAGGTTGAACTGATTGGTAGCCCTTGCAGCAACACTGTCGAGCTGATCAAGAGACAGGCTTCCAGCATTGATTCGGTCGGTCAGGCTCTCAATGGCAACTGCCTGCTCATAAAACTCCTGCTTTACTTCAGCCGCAGCCAGGGCGGTGTCAGCAAACCAGGCCGCAAAGCTGTTGCTCGTCAACCGGCGGCGCGCACTGGCCAACTCATCAACACGCTGCCTGGTCTGTTCGAGCGCCTCGCTTGCACTGATACTCTCATCAACGAAAGCATTGCCCCCGATTTTCTCTTCGAACAGATTCCGGGCAGCAGTGCTGAGCTCAGTAACCGACTGGCGAGCGTTGCTTATTGCTTTGGCAAAGGCAGCGCCCCATGCATCACGGAAACGGTCCCGAGCCTTTTCAGCCTCCTCTGCTGCCTGCTTGGTTTTCTCTTTTACCTTGTCGATGCCCTCGCCAGCTTTATCGCTGTCTTCCGGAACATCCTCAAGCCCCAGATCGAGATCCAGACCAGTCAGCTCAGCCAATTTCAGCCTGATTGTTTCCAGTGCCTCATTAGCCCCGGCAGCACCGATATCACCGGCTTCTTTCAGTCCTTTGATTTTATCCTGCAGTGCAGTCAGCCCTTCCTTGGTGTTGACTGACTCGATCGCTTCACCGAAACCAACTTTGAATGCTTCAGCTGACTGCTCGCTGGTAAGCCCCGCCTCTTCGATCTTGCTCGCAAGAGCCCCCACTCCATCAATGGCTTCCTGAGCTTCAGAGGTGATGCCGGTCATCACCTCCTTAACATCAACACCATATTCAGAAAGGCCCTTTCGCGCGTCCTCAGTGGCGCGCTCCTGTTTGCGCATGGCCTTTTCAGCAGCTTCGCCAGCAGTCTCAATATCTTCCGCCAGAGCCGTGAGCGTGCCAACGGAACCTTCAGCATCCTTGCCGGATTTCTTTGCAGCTTCACCCGTCTCCTCAAAGGCTTTGATTGCTGCCTTTCCAGCCTCAGCGGCCTTCGTGCCGTACTCGATTGTCTTGTTCTGCAGATCAATAACCGAAGCACGGGCAGCCTCAGCTTTGGCGGCAATGTTGTTGTAAGCTGAGTCGGAAACCACACCCACTTTATTGAGCGCAAACGCCAGCCCTTGAGCCGCACTCATTACGCCCGCGATACCCGTGGCAACAAACGTCAGAAAATAAGCAGCCGCAGACTGGGCACCACGAAAGACGGCAACGGCGGTATTGCCCAAAAAGGAAAGCGTGTTGGTGAGAGTACTGAAGCTCTCACCGATCGATTTCGAATTCGAGGAAAGATCCTGCAGGAACCCGATCGCGGATTCGCTCAGGCGCCTGAACAGACTGACCAGAGCTTCCCCTGCCCCAGACTGACCGAACAACTCCACTACCTTGTCGGTTGCCTCGCCAACCGCCGGCGCCAGCTGCGCGCCAATCCTCGCCGTCAGCCCCTTCAGCTTCAGATCAATCTTGTTGTAAATGTCATTCGCGCGGTTGAGCTTGTTGAGCTCTTCCTCGGAATAGATGGCACCTTCCTGTTGTGCCTGGTCGAAGATCTCCCGAAGGCCGGCAGCGTTGTCCTCGAGGAGCGGCTGCAGCTGACTGGCATCACTGGCCAACTTCTCCAGCAGCGCCACCTGTTCGGACTTTGAGCCCAGATCACCAATGGCGGCGCCAAGTTTCAGCAGCTGTTCATCCGGGCTCAGATTCCTGAATTCCTCAATCTTGAGGTTCAGGGTGTCCATCACGTCAGCGGCCTCACCGCCGCCAGTGCGGGAGAACTCACCCAGACGCTCGGCAACGTTGCGCAGAATGTCGGAGACCTTCTCTCCGGACAGCCCTACCCGATCGCCAGCAATCCGCCATAACTGGAGCTGCTCCCGGTTTACACCGATGGCGTTCGAAGTATTAGTCAGCTCATCGGCGAGCTTCGCCTGGCCTTTGCTGAAAACCGTGAGAGTGGCAACCGATGCGCCGGCAGCCGCAACAAAGCCAGCCACGGCGAGCCCGGCAGTCTTTAGCCCTGCCCCCACTTTTCCCAGAATGGGATTCAGGCCCTGCAAACGCTCCCGGAACTTGCTAACCCGCGTGCCGGATTTCTGAACGTCATCTCCCAGCTCTCGGGAACCACCAGCGGCCGCTTTGGCGCTGTCCCGCATCTGGGTCAATTCAGAGGTAACGCTGCCGATCTCGGCATCAACACCAGCAATTTCGCGCTTGATCCGCTGCTGCTCTGAAGACAGATCCCGGGTACTGATGCCAGCATCACTCAGGCTATCCCGCAGGCCGTTTAGCTGGCGCTGATTGTTCTGCCACGCCTGGTCGGCATCCCGGGAAGCCTTTTTGGCTTTCTCGAATTCATTCCGCTGTGCTCGGGTCGGCTTCTCAGTCTGAGCCAACGCCTTGCCGAGTTCCGTAGCACGATCCTTTGCTTTCGCCTGCTGATCGGCCAGGTCTTTGGTCTGGCTTTTCAGGTCGGCAAACTGGCGCACCAGCTTCTGCTGATCCCTCAGTTCAGACAAGGCACCGGCCAACCCTTCCAGCTTCTCGCTGGCTTCACCGGTATCCTGCCCCAGCGCTTCCAACTCCTTGACCAGCTGCCCGATGGATTTAAGCCCCTCGGTACCGGCTTTGATCAGAAGTTCGACTTCTTGCTTTTGATTGGTGGCCATGAATGCTCCAGACACAAAAAACCCCGCCGAAGCGGGGCACCATCACACCTGTTCGATCAGATTACTTCGCGCCGGGACAGGCGCTCTGCCTGGCCTTTATTGAGCGTCACCTCAGCGCCAGCTGGATATTCAATACCCTTGTGGCGATGCGGTTTCTTCAGGACGGCCTTCACCGCCTCCGGCGTCTTTTCAGCTGCCTTAGTCATGGTGTTCTCCAGATTTCATTGATTGGTGAGCGGGCGGCGGTACCGCCCGGTTGGCCAGTGCAGGTTATTCCTGCATCAGGATTTCGTAGGGGCTTCCCTTGCCTTCCGGCGTGGTCATGGTTCCTTCCAGGGTGCCGGTGATGAATTCCCGAGCCATCAGATCCAGCGCCTGGGTGGCACTGAAGGAAGCGCTGAAAATAGTCACCGTGGCGTTCTTGCCAGTTACCAGGTTCTGGCCGTCCATGATGATCTGACGCTTTTTGGAGATCTCGGTGGCGCCGAGGATCTTCTGGCCAGAGGTTTCGACGGTATCAAAATCAATGGTCACCGCAGCCGCACCATTGGAATTCAGCGCGCGGATCAAGCCACTGGCGGCCTCAACCTCATAATCAGTACCACGAGCCAGAACGGTGGTACCGTCTGAATCCAGAGTGACCGTGATGGTTGAAACATCCACGTTCGGGTAAGGCAGTTTCTGCCAGACTCCCTCAGCCAGGGTGACCGCCTCACCAGTTACCGTCTGCACTGCAGAGGTATAGGCCTCAGTGGTGCCGGCGAGAGCATCCGCCAAAAGGCCGGATGGCAGAGAATCGAAGTCCATAGCCATGCGGGGCGCTTCACCCGGCAGGTTCACGGAGTCGAGCACCTGGCCATAGGTGTCACGCTGGAAGCTGGTGCGGTCAACCGATTCCGGCTGAGGCGGCGTCATTTCCAGTCGGGATACGTTGATGGGCCCGGCAAATTCGGTGGCCAGCCCGTTCACGATGGCGGCCATATAGACGTTGCCGGCGAAAATCAGGCCTGTGTCTTTATAGGACATGGGTTATCTCCAGTTCAGGGTGTTGTACGTCAGGGTGATCGGCAGATAGATCGGAATGATCTTTGTGCCGAGTTCAACATCGTCGAGCTGAGCCACGCCGGCTTCGATCTCGACAGCCAGGCCGTTGAACTTGATGCTCTCTGGCCTGAACACAGTCCGGTAGATGTCTTGCAGCAACTCATCCTGACGGCCCCTGACACCAGGGCTCCGCTCCAGATAAGCCACAATTTCTACCGTGCGGGTCTGGTTGGTCGCGCCACGGGACTGGGTTGCCAGGCGATCGGTGAGGCTCCGGATACCGATGCAGGGCAAAGCCGTGTGCTGGTCGAAATACAACGCCGGGTCGTCCTCCATAACCTCTCCCGGAACGTCCGTAAAAAAGCCATTCTCGGTGCTGATTTCGTTGAGGCGTGCGATCAGCACGTCCACCACTTCCGTTGCTTTCGCGCTCATTTTTTCAGCTGCTCGTTGTAACGTCGGATGAATTTGTCGCTCAGGCTCTCGCCAACAGATTTCCGGAACCGGTCATCGGCAGCGGCCTGGAAGTGCAACTTGATGCTGTGGCCAGCTGCTGGCTGGATCCGATCCTTCCCCGCTTTCCTATGACGGGTCAGGATGGTTCGTTTCTTTGCCTTCGGGTTTACAAAGCCCCAAACCCGCATGAGCTGACCGCCCTTGCGAATCCAGACACTGGCTCGGGTGCCGGTGCTATCAGTGGTTCGGGTAGTCGTTTTCCAATATCTGAAAGGAATTCGGCGACTGGTTGGAGCCAGTACCACGACAGGCTGTTTATTTGTCGCCCTGCGAAGGCCAATCTGGCCACCAGCCTTGGCTCGGGAGATACCGTCCCGTGAGATAATCTCAGCAAGTTCGCGCTTGCTCTCCCGCCCCTGGTCGTTAATTGCAGCCCGCGATGCTCGCCGAATTGCTTGAGGCTGGTCCTCCAGACCCTCCAGAACCGACTCCAGACCGTCCAACTGGATGGCGGGCTGCCTGCGAGCCATCAGACTGTTCCCATTACCCGGAGAGTCACGCCGTCGTCGCTTCCCTCGACAACACCGTCAACAACGTAGGTCACGCCCCGGGTCGTGATCTGATCGCCACGCCGGCCCCATGGGTAAGGCAACTGGGGCTGGAAAAGCTCGATCTGGTACCGGGGCTCATTCATAGGCCCAACGTAAATGTTTTCTCGCGTGAGAAAGGCCAGCACCGGAACATCCACAACTTCACTCTTCTGGCGGTACTGAGCGGCGTGGCCAATAATCCGCCGAGCAGAGATCGCAAGCTCGCTGCGGCTCTGGCCAGGCTCGACAGATTCGATGATGTACCAGGCGGCACCACGCTGAATAAGCTGCCCCTGCTCAACATCCGGGCGATAGCGCATGCGAACGAAGGTGCTGTCTACCGCACGAATGCCACTCGCTTCGGCACGGCCAACACTTCGAGGCTCCTGGAACCCGGCCCATGCAGTGCCGACAACAGGCCATGAAGGCTCATTCTCGCCAGTCCGGGCCCCGTACAGGGTTACGCGGTCTTTCAATTTCCCAGCCTGCATATCAACCCATCCTGTGGATCACGTAGGGAGCGAGCAGAAGCTCAACGCCCATGGGCAGATCCGTAGCGATCGTGCCGATCACAACGGCTTCCCGGTTTTCATACAGGTGCCCAACGATCAGCAAAGCCGCGGCCCTTACATCAGCAGGCAGTTCGGCATGCCCGATATCGGCGGTTACCTTCACGGATGCCCGCTGAGATTTGCTCGCGGGCCATTCAGCCGCCGGATAAAGCACGGGGTAAACCCCGCGCCCATCCAGATAAAGATCGCTAGCCGATAGCGTCTGCTCCGCACCCAGCTGATCCAGATACACCACCTCGCTCACAGCGCGAACGGGAGTCCACCGCAACTCAATCCCGCCAGTACCAGAAGGCAGCGCATCAAGAACCATCTCTGCACCGTCAACCTTTTCGAAAGCCTGGCCAGTCCGATTTTCGATCTGCCGGAAGGCAGCAGCGATCAGGGACGAAACCAGACTATCCTCGGCATCGTGCTCAATCCGGCAGTGCGCCTTGGCCTCTTCAACAGTGATCATGCGGGCAGTTCCTCAGCCGGCCGTAGCCGGCATTCCGTTAGGCTTTCGGTTCAGGTTCCTGATCGGCTTTGCTGGCCGGCAACTTTGTGCCTTTCACAGCCACCTTGCCTTTGACCAGGCGCTCCGCTTCCTCTGCACTGAAGCCCGCCACATCACCCCGGCTATAACGGCTCCAGGGCTTGATGAAGGTGACCACAGTCTTTTCGGTTTTCGATTCGGCCTGATCCTTTGCCGCCTCGTCTTTCTTGGTTGATTCAGCCATGACTCATACTCCTGATGAGAGAAAATGAATGGCGGCATGAAGCCGCCATGGGATTACCAGGTAACGGCGGTACCCAGAACCAGACCTTCCAGGTGGCGGAAGCCGATATCGTGCTCAGCAACCACACGAACCACTGACTGGTTGCGGGAGAACGCAGACACCAGGTTGCCGCCGGAGTCCTTGTAGGTCGCCTCGCGAGAGAAATCGACCTTCATGTTCTCCTGCTCACCGATCACCACGTCGTTCCAGTCCGCGAAGTAGATCTCGGACTCATTGGTACCGGCGCCAAGATTGGTTGGGATTGTGGTGGTGTGCTGAATCGGGTAGCCCTTCAGCATGCCCTGGGCAAGCTCTGGATAGACCTTGTTGCCATTGCCATCGCGCAGGCCGAACAGCTTCATGTAGCTGCGCGGTGACAGTGCCCAGCCGGGCTGAATCAGCAAGCTATCGCTGTTCATCAGCTGCAGGATCAGGCTGTCGAGGTAGGCATCGATCGTGGCCAGATCGGCGGTACCGGACCAGGCAACGGTGCGGCCTGCATCGGTAGCGGTAGACTTGAAGCCTTTCGGGGTGTTGCTGGTGCCGTCATCCCGGAGGAAGGCCTTGTCTTCACGCACCGCCATGGCGTTGATCATGTCGTTCAGGACGATCTGCTCGATGCGGAAGCCCGCGCGACCGATCAGCTGGTTGGACATAGGCACCAGCGTGATCATGGTTTTTGCAGACAGGTTCACGTCATCAGTGCTGCCTTCGCTTGCCAGAACATCGTTGCCCTCACCCACATAACCAGCGGTAGCGCCAGAGCTCATGCGCGGCATGGACAGGTTGCCATTCGGCAGCGGCACGTTACGGGCACCCAGCTGGCGAACCACAGTGCGCGGGCGCAACAGCTCGATAACCTCATCGTGCATGTTGTCGGGCACCAGGGCGCCACCGGATCCACCACCGGTTTCCATGGCCATGGCAACGTCCATATCACCGATCTCGTTACGGGCGAACTTCACCGCATCCGTGAGATTGCCGCCACCAGCTGCGATGGACATGACCATCCGTGCAGCGCTGGCGCCCGGGTACTGCTTGAGCTCAGGCTTGATGTGAACTGCAGGGGCGTTGTTGGCAGAAGGGCGAACCGGCTGCGCTGCAGCGGCCTGCATGCGCTCGACCTGTTCAGCGCGCTCCATCCGCTGGGACAGCTGATCAAACTCTGCCTTCAGGGAGTCGAATTCTGCCAGCTGCTCAGCAGTCAGCTCCCCGCTTTCCTGTTCAGCAGCCGCCAGGGCCTGGACTTTCTGGTTTACTTCCGCTCTCTTGCGGCGGAGTTCTTCGATCGGATCCATATCGCTTTCCTCTTTCTTTCAGGTATAAAAAAGGCGGCCAAATGGCCGCCCGGTTAGCTGCTCCGCCGCGTGGCTAGAGCTGGCATTGGGTATTCAGGGCATGAGCTTGCGCGGAGATTCGCCGGCTCCCGCCCTGTTCGGTTTGCCGGTAGCTTGCTGCAATGGCATTCACCGCGTCCTGAGCGGGCGCGATCTCGTCAATCAATTTCAGGCTGAGCGCCTCTTTCGCGGAAAACACCTTTGCCTCGGTAGCCACCACCGCTTCCACATCCAGGCCGCGATACTCGGCAACCGACGTGGTAAACATTTCGTAGGCCGCGTCCAGCCGACGCCCGATTTCAATGGTGGCCTGGTCTGTGATTGGTTCATGGGGTGAGGCATCGTTTTTGTGCCCTCCCCGAAAGAAGGTGTTGAACTTGATGCCGGCAGCTTCCTCGGCACGGCTCACATCGTAGGTTTCGATGATCACGCCGATGGACCCAACCATTGACGTAGGGCTGGCGACGATCCGTGAGCAGGCAGCGGCCAGGAAATATCCTGCCGAGCAGGCCGCGAAGTTGATCAGCGCTGTGATGGGCTTTTCAGCAGACACCATGCGGATGTAATCAGCCGCCTCCTTGCACCCGAGTGCGGAGCCACCGCCAGTGTGGAAATCCAGGATGATTTCCGCCACCTGGTCGTTATGCCGCACCGACTCAATCTGCGATCGCAGCAGCTCATAGGAAACCAGCTCTTCACAACTTTCGGTGATCTCACCCCGGCGCGGTACCAGAATCCCGTGCACTGGAATCACAGCCAGCTGGTTCGCGGATCGCTCCGGCTGGGCAGCCCGCTGCTCCTCATCCATCAGCGCCAGAGGAGCCATGGACTCAACGGAGCCGGTGTCTTTACCAAGGAGACGAGGCTCCAGAACGGATTTCACAGCGGTTACCAGTGCCGGCGTGGCGAACAGCGGCACGCCAAACACCATGGACGCTACATGCGGATAATTGATCAGGCGCGGCATAGGATGTCCTCAATCTCTTTCATTTGGTCGGGAGTGGCGTTCAGCGCGCTGGCAGAATTGCCAGGCTCAGCCATGTTCAGCGGAGAGAGATAGCGATCACCGCCCTGAATCGGCGGCATGTTCTCAAGCCGGCGTACATCATTGGCGGAGAGCCAGCCCCAGTTCCGGCCGATCGCGTAGGCTTCATAGCGAGACTTCTGATCACCCCGCAGGAGCCCGCTCACGTTGAACTCGATGTAGAGATCGGAGCGCTCAGAGGGGAGAAGCAGATCCCGCATCATTGCGGCCTCGTGCCGCTTGATCCAGGGCAGCAGCGTATAGATCACGAACTGCAGCCCCATGTGCTCAATGTTGTTGAACGTCGCACGATCCATCATCTGGATCATGTGCGGAGGCACCTTATACATCTGGCAGATGGTCACAGAGGAATGCTTCCGGCTCTCCAGCAGCTGGGCCTTCTCGTTATCCATGGCCAACTGTTTGTAAGTCATCCCCTCCTGCAGCATGGCCACACTGAACATGTTCCGGATGCCGCTGTGGCGCTCCGCAAACTTACCCAGCAGCCGGTCCAGCTTCGCCTGGTCCGTAATCGGTGCCGCTTCCCGAGGCCGCTCGATTACCCCTGACATCGTGGTACCGCGAGAGAAAACGGCAGAAGCGTGCTCTTCCGTGGCGATCGCCAGGCCGATGGCGTCGGCATTCGTCTCAATTGGCGAAACACCGACAAAGCCATCCAGGGAGAACCCTTTCACGTGGTGCACCATCCGGGACGGCAGGATTTCGTTCTGGTCGATCAGGTGGTAGTACGGCATGCCATCGTTGCCTTTGAGCACTCGCACTTTGGTATTACTGATCGGGATCAGCTCCCGCACATAGCCGGCACCATCGCGATCAATCAGGGCGATGTGATTGCCATCCAGACCCAGCGCGCCCTGTGCCTGTTCGTAGTACTCGAAAGCCGTGTCCTTGCGATTCGGCTGTGAGTGGATGACATCGTAGAGCGGGTGGTCTGTTGCACGCTCGCGGTTGCCGTCGCCCTTGCGCCGGTACAGCTCGCACGGCAGCTGCGCGACAGATTCAGCCAGCAGAGTCACGCAGCCACGCAACGCGGTCAAAGCCAGCGCCGTATCCTTGTTAACTATGGCGCCGGCAGCGCTGTTACGGCCAGACATGGAGCTGACCCAATTGCTCCAGTCACCGCCCGGATTCCGGCTACTGGTCGAGCTGGACTGAAAGAAGCTGGAGAGAAACATCAGCTGTCACCCCGCTGCTGGCGATTAGCCTGGAAGTCGCGAACCGCGAGAGCCCGGGCACTCATGAACGACCACACCAGGCACAGCAACCCGCCAACGATATAGCCGGCCGGAGGGAACACCAGCCAGGAACCAAAGGCCAGCAGCAGAGCACCCGCTAGGCCAACGAGAAACGTCAGGATAGATATCAGCATGTCACGTCCGAAGTGTCGTAAATGGACGGCTGCATCTGATCACCCTCCGCGCGGATCGCCCGCCCGAGAGCCATGATCAGAGCCACAACCGCATCAATCTTGTTTTCAGGAAACTCTTTGCGTGGATAGATGTTGTCCTTGGCATCCAGGTGCGCCACCACGTTGGACATCATCCAGGTCAGCACCGGATCTCCGTTGTGTCGGAGCTTGCCGTCCAGCGTCAGCGCTTCCAGCGTTTTCATCGGCTCGCTCATGTTGGCCACCGTTTGCCGGTACTCCACCATGGGCAACCCTTCCTCCTGCATTCGCGTTGCCAGGTAGGTCGCCTGCCAGGGATCGAAGGCAACATCCTGAATGTCGAAGCGGCTGGCGAACTCCCGGAGATCCTCTTCAATGAACGCGAAATCAGTGACACACCCCGGCGTCAGCGTCACCAGACCTTGCCGGGCCCAGCCGGCATAGTGCTGATTGCGGCCTTCGTCCGCCGCGTCCTCCGGGATGTAATAGCGTCCGAAAACAGACCAGCCATCATCGTCTTCGAACAGCAGCACCAGCGCCGCGACATCGATCTTGCTCGCCAAGTCCAGACCAATCCAACACTTGCGGCCCTCATACTGGGTTAGCGTCCTCTCTGGGTTGCCGCACTTGTCCCACGCCTGCAGATCCATCCAGGCCGTGTCAGCGTTCACCCAAACGTTCAGATGCTTGGTCAGAAAGTTGTTAGTGGCCGCCGCCATGGTCATGGCCTTGCGCGCCTTCCGCTCGATGTCCTCAGGGTTCACCGAAACATTCCAGTTCGGGTTCGCCTTTGCCCAGCTCGATGGCTCAGTCCAGTCGTCGTCCTCGTCGATCGTGTAGATGATCCCGAAGTAACTCTCATCCTGGACGACGCCCTCCAGGATCTTGGTCACATAGGCGCGTTGCTCATAACAGATGCCGGCACGATTGAAGCCTGCCGTTGTAATGAGCCAGAGCAGCGGCTGCTTCCGAGCGCCGGTACCGGTTTCGATAACGTCGAAGATCTCCCGAGTCTTGTGAGCATGGAGCTCATCGATCAGGCCGCCGTGAACGTTCAAACCGTCGTGGTTGCCGCCCTGGTCCCGACTCAGTGACCGGAACACGCTGTTGGTGTGTTCAACGAAAACCGTGTGCGAGCTGGTCGCCACACCGAACCGAGCCTGCAGTCCCGGCGTGCGATCGACCATCTGCTTGGCGTCTTTCCAGGTGATCTGTGCCTGGTCCCTTGTGGTCGCAGCGCTGTACACTTCGGCGCCCGGCTCGCCGTCTGCGGTCAGCAGGTACAGGCCAACGCCCGAAGTCTCAGAGGACTTGCCCTGCTTTCGAGGCATCTCGTTGTAGGCCGTCTTGAATCGCCGGTACCCGTCCTCGTTAATCCAGCCAAACACGGTGGTCAGGCGGAAGATCTGCCAGGGCTGAAGCTCCAGCCGTTTACGCTCCCGGGCCCACTCCCCTTTGACGTGTGGCAGCAGCTCGATGAACTGGCAAACCCGGTTCGCCAGCGCCGGCTCCCACCAATAAGGAAAATCCGCCGTACCTTCCCGATCCAGGTCTCGCAGCTGGCGATGACACGCAAGCTGCACCCATTTACAGGCAGGGAGCTCACCACTCACCACCGCGTTGGCGTACTCCAGGGCAATGGCGACGTAATCCCGCGCCATCAGATATCCTCAAAGCCGCCGAGATCCAGCTGCCCCTGAGGCGGCGCCTTGACCTTGCCAGCACCCGCCGGCGTGAGACCGAACTCGTTCGCGCTCTTCATCACCTGATCCCACAGCTTGTTCCGGATCTGGAAGTACACCGATTGCACCGCGTAGTTCTGCGGCGTGTAGTCGATCATGTCCTCCAGACGCTTCAGCTTCTTGGTGATCTCTTCGAACTTGCCATAGGAATCGCAGTGAGCGGCGAACGCCGCCTGATCCAGCAAGGAGATCAGGCCAGCCTTCTCCAGCTGTGGTCCCACCTGGTTCCAGTACTTCTTCGCAGAACGCGGCAACCAAGTCGGGCAATCCGGCAGACCGATCGGCCGTTGCTCGTTCGATCCGTGATTGTCCCGGTCTTTTCTGAAATTCCCTTCCAGGACTTTGAGCTGTGCTGGCTTTGGTCTACGTCCTGCAGTCATAAAAAAAGGGGCACCCTTTCGGATACCCCCCCTACCTCAATTTTGCCATCGAAAAAAATCACGGACGGTGAGCGGTCGACGGTACTCACGCCTGAAAGTTTTGACCCCGCCCCCGGGCCCGCCGGGACTCTTCCTCAGTTTTCAGTTTGTGACAACGCTTGCAAATTGCCTGAAGGTTTTCATCAGCATCGGTACCGCCCTCAGCCTTCGGTACGATGTGGTCAACTGCCACGGCAGGCATCACCTTACCCTCTGCCTTGCACGGCTGGCACAGGGCCTTATCCCTGCGCATGATGCGGACACGAATACGCTTCCACCTGCCACCATAACCACGCTGGGAGCTGCTGCCACGATCCTGATTCAACCAGCCACTGGCCTTGGCCTGGTGCTCCTCACAGTAACCATTCCGGTTGGTGGTCACGGCGGAACAGGTACCAGTACGGCATGGCCTTGGTATCGCTTGTGGCACTGAACTACTCCTGTAAGGCATCCACCAGGCCGTTATGCCTGGTAGCGCAACTGTGATAGATGGATGCAAGCTCCTTGATCACCAGCACCATCTCCTGCCCCTTACCGTTCCTCAGCTGGGCTGGTACCGCCGGGCACTTCAACAGAAGGTTCTGCTGGTCCGGGGACAGACTCACCCCGGAGGGCTGCGTTGAGCAGGCGGACAACATCAGGCTCAGCACAAACACGCTGATAGATAGGCTTCTGGATCTCACGAATGATTCCCCGATCGATAATGCGCTCATTGGCCCGAAGCTCACCCAGCCGAGTCTCTACAGTCTGGGCTATGCCGGAGATATCACCCCGGATCTGCTCGGCCAGCTCCTGCCTGTCCTCAACTATGGCCAGCCGCTTGGCATCCTCGAACCAACCACGGGCAGTCCAGCCACCAAGGCCAACACCAGCCAGCACAACAGCAATGACCAGCAGCTTCACCTTGAACGTCATGACTTGCCCTTCAGGTATTCAACGGCATTGCCGCCGTAGTAGTACAAGAGATTGGCACTGAACACGTAACACAACGTCTGAGCCAGCGGCACCATGGGCGCCTGAATAGATCCCAGCAGCATGGAACCCGCAACCAGGTACAGGCCCATAATGCTCATGTAAGCCATCAGCCTGCGATGGAACCACCACTGGTTCGGGTTCGGGTGCTGGTTATCGGCCATACTCATTCTCAATCAGCCGGTCCAGCTTGGCGTTCATAGCCCTCAGATCAGCCTTGAGCTCATCAAAGTTCTTCTCAGCACGCTCCTGGTCGTTCAGCCTGGCCTGCTGCAGCATGTGCACAGAGGTTTCAACCAGGGAAATGCGCTCATCCTGTTTGGACTGGTCACGAGAAATAGACACCGCCAGGATAATCACCGTGATAATCACGGCGATGGGGATGCCTTTGTCTATGTGCCAGCTTCTGCGATCGCTCATCTCCTCACTCATTGCGGGGCCTCCCCCCGCCGCATCAGTTCAGAAAGCTCCACCGCGCGACTACCTACCTGCCGGGCCCATTTGCTATCCATCATCTCGGCAGCTGCCCTATCCCAATCCTTCTCAGCCAGAGCACCCAACATGCGCCGGAACTCCAGCAGCGTGGGCACGCCCATGTTGAACGCCATGTTGGCCAGAACCACCTGCCGGATCGGATCCAGGCTCAGGTACAGGGGCATACGCTCCAGCTCCCGCTCCACCTGGTCGATGTCGTTATCCAGCATGAAGCCGGCTTCGTCCTCACTGATCCCGCGATCGTCCAGGTTGCGGCCATAGCCAACGGTGAGTTTCCCAACCGTGTCACGGTATGGCTTCAGCCTGAGGCCCTCATGACGCTCAAGCTGCTTCAGGAGAAGTTGTCTGTTCATGATTTCACCCATAAAAAAACCCGGCACAAGGCCGGGTTTGTCAATCAATGCCCTCGATTAAAAGGGCTTGTTCTCCATATCAAGATACTCAAACCAAAGCGCACACACGCTCGACAATGCAAGAATGGCCGTCAGAATTATCATCATCACCTGACTGAACCGAGCAGAGCGCTCTCGCCTGATATCCTTCTCCAGCTCCAGCAATCCGGACAACGTTTTACCCGTTGCCCTGAAACCACCCGGACCAGCCTGTAAGTAGCCATCTGCGGCAAGCGAACTAAGGACACGTTCCAACCTCGCACAAACAAGCTCTCGCTTGTCGTCCATGCTCAAAAATCTGCTTCCGTGTATTTGTATCGCTACCCGCATCCCGTAGCACGCGTCAACTCCAGCATCCGATAGCGCAATAACCGCTCTTAAGACCGAAATTCTATCGTCGATAATTCGGAAGTTTCGCCGATAAAGCCAGTTATTAAAGCCCTCAACCGCTGCCTCAAAAAGCCAACGCCCCCAAAACAGAAAGAAAATGCGCGATAAAAAGCACCCAACAATACTTCTATGCGTGAAAGCAGTGCTCCGATAGTAATGACGAATTTCCACGTCTTTGCGGTCGAGAAATTCAGGACCAATTTTTTTGCGCGGATATTGCTTCGATTTTTCCGTTTCTGCTCTTCTTCGAGCGAGAAGATGACCTTGCGAGGACGATTCAAGCAGATAGACAACCTCGGATTCTGCCTGGCCGCTCTGAGAGTTATTGACGGTTCTATCCTCGGCTGCGTAGACCCAGTAAGTGTCATAATGGCCCGTTGGAGGTCCATCCGAGCTTATCCTACTGAAGTGTCGATGCCACTTGAGCAGCTTTAGCAACATCCAGTACTGAGACTTCAACCAAGCCTTTTTCAATCTGTCCTCCAATCCCGCATATGGAATATTCAAACGGTACCATAGCGGATTATAAAAAAACCCGGCACCAGGCCGGGTTGAAGGAGTATCAAGAGTATTTGCTGCGAGTCCTCAGATGCACTTCCTGCACCTTACGGAAAAGAGAGTAGTTTTCTGCATGCAGGATGTCAACATTCTGATCACGACGTTATCTTTTGGAAATCAAGAGCACAGTCGATCCACGCCTCAGCAGAGCCCAGCAGGTAACGCACGCGCTCACGGCTTCCCACTCCAGACTCCCTCGCAACACGCGCCATGCTGAACCCGTAGGAGTAAACCATCACCAGAATATCGGCCATGTCCTTGTCGCGCCGCCTCAGGCGGGCAATGGCACGGTCCACGGCTAGGGCCTCCTCATCGGTACAGACTGGCATGGCCACAGAGCCAGCCGGCACCAGGCTCACCCGGTTGAAGCCCATGCGCAAACCACTGTCGCTGGTGCGCACCCAGCGGGCCCACTCGGTCAGCCGTTGCTGGGTATCACTCAGCATGGCCACCTCCAAGGATCGACCACACCCGCGCCATGCCCTTGCGGGCAGCCTTGCGCCTGGACTGCTTTACAGTGTCGCCTTCTGGCAACGCCGGCTGGAACGCCCGGTGAGCAGCGCTTTTTCGGTCCCGAGCCAGCCCCAGAATCCGGCCCACATCCGGCCAGTAGAAATCCCCGTCACCCTCGATCAGCTTCACCTTGGCACGGCTCAAAGCCGTTTCAAGCTGCTCCCAGCTCAGTGCATCCACTTCGCCTGCCCACTCCCTGCGGGCTAGCCTGATGGTTTTCTCATCCGGCCACTGCACCGTGAAGCGGTGCCCGTAGATCAGCTGCAGCCGGTTGAAGAACAGCACCGTTTTGCGCTTTTGCTCCTGAGTGAACCGATCACCAGTGCTCGAGTGCGTAGTCTGGATCGGAGAGTTGTCGCTGGACTGCAGATCGTTCGTCACGCCTTGAACGATGCTGTGGATCTGGCGCACCTGTGTCATTGGCACCTCGCTGCTGGTTGTTTAGAAGATCCTGGTTGAGCCTGTCCCGCTCACGGGCATAGCTCTCTGAGAAGGGCTTGTAGTACTCCGGGCCATCGGGAACACGGCCCAGATTGGCCTCTGCAACGCTCATGATCTGGCGCATGTCACCAATGGTGAGCCCCAGCCGTGTCCAGTGCTGGTACAGGGCAATCAGCTTCGGGCGAGCTACCCGGTGGTAGGCCCATTGCCTCTCTCGGCCAAGGAAGGAACCCCATTCGTCTGGCTGCTGGGGCTGGAAGGCGTCAGGCCACGCCTCATTATTGCGCGCACCCGCGTTAGTAGAGTTAAGTACAGTAGAGTTATACAGATGTGTGTTGTTCCTAGTGTCGTTCCCTGTGTTGCTCCCTGTGTCGTTCCTCCCCTGCTCTGCTGGATCTATTTCCTGTTTTTTCGGGAGGTTAATCACTTTCCCGCTATGCGGTTCCTTGTGTTGCTCCCTGTGTTGTTCCTTGTGTTGTTCCTTTTCTGGACGGACTGATCCCGTATCCGCCAAAGGCAGTTTAAAAACAAGGCCCCGGCTGCGACTGGATTCATGGTTCACCACCAGGCCAGCCCGCTCCAGCTCCGCCACACGAGCACGCACACGGCCAAGGGATGGGGTCTCCGCCCGCTTGCGCTGGCTTCCCCAGTCCGGATCCACAGCGATCAGTTCGGCCAGGGCACGATAGGAAAGCTTGCGGGCACGGCCACCCGCCACGCCCGTTCGGTAGTCCATATAGCGCCGAAAGCCCCGCAGATAGATCACCTGAGCCTCAGGCGTCAGCCCCTGCAGAGCTTCATCCTCGGCATCATTCCACTGTGAACGCATCGAGCTTTCCCTCTACGCAGTGCTGGAATTGCTCAACCATTATTCACCCCATCCACTTGGTCAGTTACGCAACAGACTGTTGCCCGGTAGCCTCTGGAGACTCGCCGAAAATGTCCGGACGCATGGAGTAACGATCAATGTCACCGCCTTTTGCCTTCACTGCAGCCTCAATCTTCAGAACATGACAGTCAGGAATACGGACCCAGCCATGCAGGCTCGGCGGCCGAACTCCACAGATTCGAGCCACTTCAGCCTTGCTCCCCAAGCAGTCGGCAATCTTCTCAACAATCTCTATAGCCATAGGATACCCCTTTGTTAGCAAATTGATCGTAGCCAAAGGCTATCACGATGTCCACAGGTATGACTTACTTAATAATTAGTTAAAGGCTAACATCACGCTCATGAAAGACGATTCGGAAAACGCCAGAGCCAGCAGGCTTAAGGAAGCTGTCGAGAACGGCCCTCTCAACATGAACGAGATCGCCGAGAGACTAGGCGTTGCTAGAACATCGGTTCTCAACTGGAAGAGACGTGGGTCGATCAACCTGGACAACTTGAGGGGCATAGCAGACCTCACCGGTTACAGGTTCTGGTGGTTGGCTTTTGGTGAAGGACCCAAGACATATGAAGATGCCGATGAACTCCCTCCTCTGTCACCGATGGTGGAAATTGCCCAAGCCTCTCCTGAGCACGCCAGATTTGTTCAGTGCGCGTCCCATTTGACCACTGCGAAAATCTTCACACCCGCACTCGCGGATGCTTTGACCCAAACACTGAACGCCATAGCAGCCACCAAGAAAGCTGAGTAAGTCGGTGCCGCGCGCTTTCTCCAACGATTTCGCAGTGAAGTAACATGAAAAAAAGCAGCTTGCCGCCAGGTTTAAAGAAGAAAATTGACGATAAACGGCACTGGCGATCAATTCGGCACTCAAAAGCCCATCATGAAGAGCGTTTAATCCGCCGAAAGAAAAGACGCGAGCGGATGATCAAGCACAGTTGGGCCGTTGAGATTAAAGCTCCACCTCAAATCAATTTGTATCGAGGTAGCGACCACACCAGAACGGTTCGCTTTCTACAGGAATTGAGACAAGCGATTTCGAGAAATCGAAAGGTCAGAATTTGTTTTCGGGATACGAAATCAATATCAGCAGCGGCTGGACTTCTGTTCATTGCTGAACTAGATAGACTCGTCTCCCACTTTCCAAGTACGAAAATCGACTGCACCCGGCCTCCTCGTCGCCACGATTCGAAGTACGGCAACGAATCGTTCTTAATCGAGAGCATCCTCAACCAGATCGGTTTCTTTAAGTTAATTGGAAAGCCAGAAAGGAATGTCCCATCCTATCCAAATGTTTCTTGCTGGCGTTACAGCCAAGGTGTCGTTGCGGAGGGAAGCATTGCTGGCTCATTGATCAACCAAGTCGACGATAAGTTAGCACCTGAAGCTAAGCGAAGACTGTATCGGGGGGCTATTGAAGCCATATCCAATTGCGTTGACCATGCTTATCCCACAGTCAGACCTGATGGACTGAACGTTTCAGATAGCCGTTGGTGGATGTTCGTTGGCATCAATATGAACCGGTTGATCATAGTGGTCTGTGATCTCGGCGTAGGAATTCCGACCACCGTTCCACAAAAGCACTCTCAAGCAAGGCTGAAGGCTGTTCTGGAATTTCTAAATATCAGCGGCAATAACGATTCGGATCTCATCCACGCCTCTACCTACTTGAGCAAAAGCAGGACTCAGCAGAAACATCGTGGCAAGGGTGGTAAGGATATTCTTGGGCTTCTGGATCACTACCAGGAGGCCAATTTAACGATCTATAGTAATAAAGGCTGCTTCCGTGGGAGCAACAAGATATCTCGCTCGGGAAAAGTTGTCCCTTGGGCAGTAAATGATGAGCAAAAACTTTCGATACGGGGCACTGTCATCGAATGGACGGTCCCGATCCAGGAGTTAGAAGCGTGAAGACTATTAGAGTAAAAGATTTCACCGAGTTTCCGGGTCCGCGTTACGCCAAACTCGGGCCCTACTCAGGTGAAGAGTTTCGTCAAAAGGTGTTAGAGCCGGCAATTAAAGAGGCCGGCACTGATTTGGAAATTGACCTTGATGGGACGTTCGGCTATGGCTCTTCGTTTCTTGAAGAGGCATTTGGAGGTCTCGTTAGGCTGCGAGTCATAACGGATGCGCAGGCGAAAGTTATTAGCCAGCATATCAAGTCTGATGAAGACCCAAGTCTCGCCGAAGAGGTTAAAAGCTATTTGCTCGAAGCATCCACTGAGGCTGGAAATCGCGCGTCATGATTGAGGAATCGAGCAGCAGCCTCCAGGTCGCTGATGCGATAATGCGCTGGCTTGTTGCTCTAGCAGGCTGGGCAGTCGCCTTGTGGGGTTGGCGTGTACGAGGTCGACAAACCAGAGAAATAGCCGATAACACAGAAACAAACAAAGCAATTGACGTCGCGCTCGTGAAAATCGAGGAGCTTGAGGAAATTGCCGTCGAATACTGGAAGGATGCAGACAGCAAAATAGTACCAGCACAACTAAGCTCCGCCGTCGCTAATTGCATTTTCTTTACACAGCAGATCTCTTCTCTCAGTTCACAGCGTGAAATTCCGTACAAGGATTTTGCTGAAGTCAGAAAGTCTGTGACGCTGAACATGGAGCATGAAGAACGAGGTTTTGAAAAGCAGCGATCCCGCATATCTCGCATGGTTCGCCTTATTGGTCGCTTGAAGCGGGCAGAAATATACCAAAAGAAAAGCTTTATCAAAAAGTAGCCTCCCGCTACAAAAAAGCCCCGCAAGCCAAAGCTTCCGGGGCTTTTTTATTCACTGAGCAAATTACCCACTCGCCCTGCCCCCCGAAATAACCCAGAAATAGTAAAAAATAACCGTCATGGTATTGACGGTAATGTTAGCCATTGTCTACGATAAAGTCAGATTGATAACGTCGTGGCATCTTATGACTAACATTGCAGGCGCAGAATTCGAAATCCAAGACCCTCAGGGCACCCTCACACCACGTCAGCAGGAAGTGCTGGTCTGGGTGGCGGAAGGCAAAGAAAACGAATCCATCGGCATGATCCTTGGCATCACGCTGGGCACGGTGAAGTTCCACATGATCAGCCTTCTGCGTCACTTCGAAGCACCCAACCGGCAGCTGCTGATCAGCCGCGCCTGGAAGGCAGGTCTGATCAAAGCCAGGCAGCTGGCGATCGGCGCTCTGATCCTCGGCAACGCGTTGCCAGGTGTCAGCGATCAGCCTGCCACGGTTCGCACCCCGCGAGTTGCCCGGGTGCGAGTCACCAACCGTCGGGATGCCGACGACTACCCCATCGTTATGCCAACCAACCTTGATGATCTTCTCACCGGAGACAGGGAGGCCGCATGATCCCCGAGTACATCACCCTCGCCGAAGCCGCGAAAACGCTGAACCTTGGCCCACGCAAGATGATCCGCACGCTGAAGAGCCGCGGCATTCTGGATCACCAGCGCCTGCCCAACTGGCGGTACACGCAGCGCGGCCTGTTCAAGGTTGAAACCAAGGCGTTCAACCACCCTGTTCGCGGCTTGCAGCACAGCGCCAAAACACTGGTGAGCCCTGCCGGCCTGGAATTCCTGCGCAAAGAGTTCGCAGAGCAGATCGACATTCAGGAGGCCTCGTGAAGCAGATTTCCACGTTTTTCGCACTGATGGCTGAGTTCGGTACCGCCGAGATTCCGCTTGAGGACGTGTGCGAGAAGTTCTTCGGGCTGAAGCCAGACATGGCCAAGAAGCGAGCGGCTCGCCAACAGCTGCCAGTCACGGCCTACCGGGGCGGCACACAGAAGAGCCCATGGCTGGTCAGCGCGCAGGATCTGGCCAACTACATCGACGAACAACGCACCAAAGCCCGCCGGGAGTGGGACCAGGTCAACGCGGCCTGACACAAGGAGTCACGATGAAAACCAGTCTAAACGCCAGCCACCAGGAGGAATCCCATGCATCTTGATCTGCCGGAGAACACCCGCGTTATCGATCTGATCCGCTTCGCGAATGCCCAGGGCAAACGCCTGGTGTGGAAGCAGGAAGGATTCCGGTACCGAGCTCACCTGGAGGAAGCCGCCAATGACCAGCCACCTGTTGTTACTCGTCTCCGCCCTCGCCTGCGTGTGGTGGATAGCCAGAAAAAGTGAGGACCACATCATGATCACGCTGAAAGCCAGCGCCAACGACATCGAGCGCGCACTGCATGAGCTCCACGAACTTGCAAGCTCCGGTACCGGAAGCGACGCCCGCCACGCCGGCAACTTTCTGCTGGCGCTGTGGGATGGCGAGCTCAACCCTCTGAACGTGAGCGAGTTTCAGTACCTGGACCCCAACCGCATGCGCCAGGCACTGCAGTTGTTCACGTTCCTGATGACCACCGGCACCAGCCTGAAGAAGTTTATGAGCAGCGAGGCGATCGACCAGGTGGCAGACAACCTCAGCAGGCTTAATTGCCAGAGCTACACCGGCTGGGATTACGGCAACGGCTCGTCTGAAGCCATCGCTAGACCCACAGCGCAAACGCTGCCCTGAATCCAGTCATGGCTGTAAGCGCAAAAGAGCGAAAACGCCGAGAAAGAGAACGGGATAAGGCGCTCGGCGTAGCAGAGTTCCGGATGAAGATCACGGCCACCGAAAGAGAGGCGATAGCCGAGGCATCTGAACTCCGCGGTTATACAGACCAAACCGAATACATCGTGCGCCTGGTTCTGGCGGATCGTGACACGTCACGAAAACAAATTGTGTGCACGTATCCGGACTGCAACTGCCCGTTCGACAAGGGACCAGACAATAAGTGCCTGAAAGGCAGGCCGAACCCAGAGGACAACTGAGCCATGAAACAACACAGGCTGACCACGGAATTGATGACTTCAATCCTTAGGGATCTCGCCCTCAAGATCTGCGAGCTATCGCTTGAAATCACAACGCGCGAGCTCTGCCAGGCATTCACAGATATTCAGGGCCACACAAACTGTTTCGACGCAGTTGTCAGGCCTATAGATGCAGAAATTCCTGAGGACGATACCCCTCGCCCCGAACTGGCAGCACTAAGGCTGCAGTTCTATCACTATGATTTTTTCGACTTCGCTAAGAAAGAGGCGTTTTTCCGAGACCAAGAGGCCAAAGCCCGACAATACATTGAGTACCTGAACCTGCTATTGGCGAAGGATAAGCCTGTCACTGTCGCGGACCTGCAGGCCGCCGCATGAGCTGTCATCAGACCATCCAGATGCCGCTGGATCTGGGCAGGGAAATTGTAGTGGACCTGTTCGCCGGCGGCGGTGGCGCCTCCTGCGGCATTGAGCAGGGGATCGGCAGGCCTGTGGATGTTGCGATCAACCACGACCCTCTCGCGGTGGCCATGCATGAGATCAACCACCCAAACACCCGCCACTTTTGCGAGAGCGTGTTCAAGGTCAGCCCGATAGATGCCACCGGCAACCTGCCTGTGGGGCTTCTATGGTTGTCACCAGACTGCACTCACCACAGCAAGGCCAAAGGCGGTAAGCCGGTATCGAACAAGCGCCGGGGGCTTGCGTGGGTTGGCGTGAAGTGGGCCCGCCGCTGCAGGCCGCGAGTGATCATGGCGGAGAACGTCGAGGAGTTCGCGGACTGGGGCCCACTCACTGAGCAAGGACGCCCCTGCCAGGTTCGCAAGGGGCAGACCTTCCGTCAGTGGGTCCAGCAATTGGAGCGCCTTGGCTATGAGGTACAGCATCGGGTGTTGCGCGCTTGCGACCACGGCGCCCCAACCATCCGAAAGCGTCTTTTCGTGATTGCGCGCCGCGATGGCCGGCCCATCGTATGGCCAAAGGCGACCCACGGCGAACCAGGCACGCTCCCTGTATCCAGGGGACGGCTTGAGCCTTTCCGGTCGGCAGCCGAGTGCATCGACTGGACCATCCCTGTTCCTTCGATATTCGACAGGAAGCGGCCACTGGCAGACAACACCAAGCGCCGGATCGCCAAGGGCGTCAAACAGTTCGTTATTGAGGCAGACGATCCGTTCATTCTTGAGCCCGATAACGCCGCCAAGCTTTGCCCGATGATGATCGCCATAGATCACGGCAGCGCGCGAAGTGGCTGCAGCTGGAGCGCAGACCAGCCACTGACAACGATCACCACCGAGAACCGGCATGCTCTGGTGGTTGCTTTCCTCGCCAAACACTACACCGGCGTGACTGGCTCTGACCTTCGGGCACCGATCGGCACCATCACAACCAAGGATCACCACAGCCTGGTTGCTGCTTTCCTCGCCCCCTACTACGGCAGTGGCTCTGGGGAAACGGGACGGGATCTGCGCAAACCAGCGCCAACGATTACCACCAAGGACAGGCTGCAGCTGATCACCGTGACGATCCGTGGTGAGGATTACGTCATCACCGATATCGGCATGCGCATGCTGCAGCCCCACGAGCTCTTCAAGGCCAACGGCTTCCCGGATGACTACAAGATCGACTTCGAGTTCCAGGGGCGCCCGGTAGCGAAATATCAGCAAACGCACCTGTGCGGGAACAGTGTGCCACCGCCATGGCCGCGAGCACTGGTGGCGGCGAACTTTGCCCACGAACAAAAATTGGAGGCTACGGCATGATCACCGCAAGGTTGAACAGGCTTCGGGCGGCATACAGCCAGGCAAAGAAACTGGTAGGCGAGGCCAACCGTGGCCAGGCCATAACAGGAGTGGCACTGCGCTGGTGCCATCGGATCCGGCAGGCGATCAAGGCGGAGATATTGGTGGTTGAGGCTGTGATACGGCCCTACCGGCTTTTACAAGTTTGCCCTGCAGCCAGGCGGACTGCATTCCAGGTGAAACGAACAGGAGAAACAGCATCGTGAACGAGCCTGAAAGCTATAACTGCCCTGAATGCGGCGCACCAATGCAGCCGACCAACCCAGCGGACACGAACTGCGAGATCTGGTTTTGCGGTGAGTGCGGTTTCAATGATCTGCAAGATGCCTATCAGCAGCTGGAGGAACCCCAATGAAAGCAACACAGATCCGAAGAACACTGCAGGCAATGGACATGCTGGAGCCAGCATTGGAACTCAAGCAGATGGATCTTGAAGAACAGGGCGAGGTACTGGAACTCCTCGAGGAGCGGGGCAAGTCCATCGACACCATCAGCCTGCGGGAGCTTTCCCTGGTCATTCAGTATCACCAGAAGCAGAAACGGATATGAGCGAAGAGAAACCCAAAGGCGGATATCTGGCCAGAAAGGCTGCAATGCTCTGCCAGGAACATCAGTTCAGGCTTTATCTGGATCGGCGTAGGTCGGCAAAGTCTGATCTGGAAGTCCCTGACGGCACCCATACAGAGGATGACGCCAGAGATTTCCTATTGGCAGCGTGCGCTATCGAGTCCAGGGCGGAGCTAGATCACAACCCGGAGGCCGCCACCATGTTTCGATATATCACTCGTCATTATCAGGCTTGGATCGGACGGCAGCATCGGCGAGCTCGCCAATCTCCTGAAACAGCAAATCAGCAACGTTGACCATCCGCTCGGAAACAATGCCGGACCTTGCAGGCTTTTGAAGCATTGCCCCTCCATCAGCAATGTCTCCGATAACTGCCAGGTAATCCTCTTTACTCATGACTTACTCCTTGTGTTGATATTCGTTTGCGTGGCCACTGGCGGGAAATCTACACGAACCAAGTGCAAACGCAACACGCTGTTTTGACAGTTATTTTTTGTCATATTATGTGTGAGCACACAAATACAATTACTTTATTAAATGGTCAAAAATGAACTGTCAGAACAAAAGTCAGAAAATACAAAGATCTGCAAAAATGGATAAAATTACATTAACAGGATAACAAGCACTTAAATAAATCAATATTGTCAATTTGACAATAAAATATTTTGCAATGTTTTACGTTTGAAGTATCGAAACCCCACCCGAAAAGCTCGGGAGGGGATCGTGCCGAAAGCGCTTTCGATTAAGAGGAAGGGTTCTGAGGAGCGTTGATGATCATGGCTTGCCCGAGATTATTCTCCACGATCTTTAATACTGGGCTGTTGGCAAGCGTATGCTGATAGGCGTGGTGGACAGTGAGCACCAAGTCTTGAAGCTCGTCATCATCCTCCAATGAAACAACCTTGAGACCTAATTCGCGAGCTTTATCCATGTGGATATGTCTCGAGTGCGTTTTGGTTTCGACAAAATTATTCAAACCCGAGACCACAGTTTGCGCCTTCTCATCGGCAGCATCTTCGCCATCGAACATCCCAGTCGTGAGCCATTGCTCCACGAGACTTTTAGAGAGCTCTATTGCCTGTTCGCAGGATTGAAGGAAGGTTGGATGATATTTTCCGATAATCGGCTGCCACGTCGCTGCGCACACTGGATCTCTTCGGATTTCATCCTTTGCACGATCAAACTCAGCGATAACACCATGAGCAGGCAGCCCACCAACTTGAGGATCGATCGGACCAATATTCGATTGTTTCCCCATCACGATCGAACTGCATGCGCAAGCTATCATGGTGCCCGCGGACATCGCTATTTGTGGAATGATGGCGCGGATGTTATTGCCAAACATCTGGCGCAGGTAGTAGACGAGAGATTCAGTAGCGGCAATATCGCCGCCGGGTGTGTGAAGCACTAAGTCTAAGCCTTTGCCTCGGTCCATATTATGGACGGCGGCCATGAAAGCGTTTTTGTCGTCGTCGGTAATACTTGTTTTGGCTAAACCCGGCTTTTGAAGCCACGAAGAGTAATAGCAGATTGTATTCCGCCCAGTGCGCTCAGTCAGCTGGTTGATGTATCCCTTTCGGACAACATCTAACGGACTGTGATTTTGGTTGTATTTATTAAGATCAGCATGCTTCTGCTGAATTTCGGCCAAAACCTGATTCCAGGAAGGCATCAGAACTCCTTTTCCTCAAAAAATCCGGCAAGGCTCAACCGACCTGCAGATCACGCTGCTGAACGGTATTGAAGCGATCACTCACGTACTCAGTGCTTGAGGCGTAACTGATTTCCACATCTTTCAGTACAGTACAAAGCTCGAAAGTCTCTGTTTGGCCCTGAGTAGCAGGCTGTTTTTGGCTCGGAACAAGATTGAGTTCATCGTAAAGCTGCTGAAATTCCTGCTCTGTTCTCATGCGGCGCTCCATGTCGTGGTTTTTCATTGTTGTTATACGAATACGAATTGGTCGGGGTTTATTGGCACGTAAGACTAGCTTATCACTATCAAAGTTCACAGGATTTGGTGTTATTTTTTGTACATTTTGTACTATTCCGCAGCGTTTGGGTAGGCCTCCAGCTCCAGCCGTCATACTTATCAAGCGGTTCATGCTGACTCAGATGCGTGTATCTCTGAAGGGACGACCAGGTGGTGTGCCCACTCACTCCAGCCACGCGCGGAATATCCCAGCCACGCTCAAACAGCCAGCTGATGCACTCATGTCGAAGGTCATGAAAATGCAGGTCAGAGATGCCGAGGAGCTTGCACCACTCGGTGAAACGGGCGCTGATGGATTTGGAGTTGAAGGGAAAGATCCGTTCATCGATTTCAGGTTGCTGGTGAATGATGGACCAGGCCTCATCGGTCAGGTAGACCCTGCGATGGTTACCGCTCTTCTGATTGGGGTGCTTCATGTCCGGCACGATCACGCTCTGAGTCCGCTCATCCAGATCAGCCCATCGGATCCGCGTTATCTCCTCCTGGCGGCGCGCTGAGAACAGAGCGAATAGAATGACATCACCGGTGCGAACAGTGCGCCTGGACTCCGTGCTCTTTCCGTACTCGAGTATCTTTTCCAGCTCACCGAGTGTAGGCCTTCGATCCCGTTTGCTGGGCTTCGCTACCAGGCGCTCCCGCCGGCAGGTCTCAGCCGCGTCATTCAACGCATCGAGCGCAACGGGTATACCCCATGCACTCCGGGCAGTCTTGAACACCCCACGCAGCCAGATAAGATCATTTGCAGCCGTCTGCGGCTTCACTGTCTTCACCCGCTCCGCAACGTGCGCCACGAAATCCTGACTTCGGATCTCTAGGGCATCCAGCTTTGCCAGGTCATAGGTCTGGAGTCGTTCCATGTCCATGGCCTTGCTGCGCCCAAAACCCGCGCCAAACTCTTTCTGGTACCGCACGATCAGATCGCCGATAGTGACGCCGCGATGACGAACCTTATCAATCGCGCCTGGCTCCTGGAGCTCCAACTCACGTCGACTTGCCCAATCTTTCGCCAAAGCCTTACGGTCAAAGGTGCGGCTTTCGCGATATACTACCTTTCCTTTACGCTTCAAGCGGATTGCCGCCCGGTATGATTTGGTACCATCGGCACGAGTTCTGACAGTAATGGTAGGCACGGTGCTCCACGCTCCTTGGTGCGGTGCTCCAAACAGAATTTTGGAGCACTTCTGGAGCACCGATACTACAAAAATGGTGAAAAACGGGCAATAAATGGTCTATATTAGTGACGCAGAAAAGGCAGGAAATTCAGCGGTAAGCAGCGGGAACACTGGTGGCGAGCCGTCTCGGAGGTTTTGCGTTGCACCAATGATGGACTGGACCACCAGTCACTACCGTTATCTGGCGCGCCAGCTTAGCCGGCATACCCTGCTCTACACCGAGATGGTCACCACCGGCGCACTGATTCATGGCGACACCGCGCGCTTTCTGCGCCACGATGAGGCCGAGTACCCACTGGCCCTTCAGCTGGGTGGCAGCGATGCCGGCGAACTTGCCCACTGTGCCAGGCTGGCACAGCAATACGGCTTCGATGAGGTTAACCTGAACGTCGGTTGCCCCAGCGATCGTGTTCAGAACAACATGATCGGTGCCTGCCTGATGGGCCATCCGGACAAGGTGGCAGAGGGCGTGCGCGCCATGATTGAAGCAACCGAGCTGCCAGTCACCGTGAAGCATCGAATCGGTATTGATGGGCGGGAGTCCTGGGACGATCTCTGCGAATTCGTGGAAAAAGTGTCGGAAGCTGGCTGCCGGACCTTTATCGTACACGCCCGGATCGCGATTCTTGAAGGCCTGAGCCCCAAGGAAAACCGGGAAGTCCCTCCGCTTAAATACGACTGGGTCTACCGGCTGAAAGCGAAATACCCGCACCTGGAAATCATCATCAACGGCGGCATCAAGACCTTCGATGAGTGCCACGAGCATCTCCGGCATACCGACGGCGTGATGCTGGGTCGGGAGGCGTACCACAATCCCTGGCTGCTGGCAGGCGTCGATCCGGAGTTCTTCGGGGAGGCAGCGCCGGTAGAAACCCGGCATCAGGCACTTCGGGCCATGCTTCCGTTCATAGGGAGCGAACTTGAGCGCGGCGTATTCCTGACTCACATGTCCAGGCACCTTCTCGGCCTGTTCCACGGCCAACCTGGCGGTCGGCAGTTCCGTCGCTATATCAGCGAGAACGCCCATAAATCCGGTGCTGGCCTGGAAGTGATCGAAACCGCTCTGGAAAAGGTTCGTGAACCGGCGGCGCCGGAGATTGCCGAAGCTTAATCGCAGGCAATTGCCACCATACCTTTTGTTGTCTTGTTCCTGTCAGAGCGGCCCGTTATTGTAGGCATATAGCCAGCGCCCGGGATTCGGGCGCACCAATAACAGATCAACCGGGACGACAGGACGAATGACCAGCAAGCTCGACCAACTGAAGACCATGACCACGGTGGTAGCGGATACCGGCGATATCGAAGCCATTGCGAAGTGGCGGCCGGAAGATGCCACCACTAATCCATCCCTGCTACTCAAAGCTGCCGCTTCTGACGCTTACCGGCCGATGCTGGACAAGGCTGTGGCAGAAGCCCGGCGGCATGGCGGCTCAGACGCCGAGCAGCTGACCATGGCCACTGATATGCTGGCCGTACTCGCCGGCCGAGAAATCCTGAACCTGATTCCCGGTGTGGTTTCGACGGAGGTGGATGCCCGTTTGTCCTTTGATACCGCCGGTACGCTTGAGCGCGCCCGCCGCCTGGTTGAGCTGTACGACAAGCAGGGCGTCGACACCAGTCGCGTACTGATCAAGATTGCTTCTACCTGGGAAGGCATCCGGGCGGCCGAGCAACTGGAGAAAGAAGGCATTCACTGCAACCTGACGTTGCTGTTTTCTTTCATTCAGGCCGCCGCCTGTGCCCAGGCCGGTGCATTCCTGATCTCGCCCTTTGTTGGTCGAATTCTGGACTGGCACCTGGCCAGCACTGGCCGGGACAGCTACCCGGCTGCAGAGGATCCGGGGGTGCTTTCGGTATCCCGTATCTACAATTATTACAAGGCCAACGGCTTTAAAACGGTGGTGATGGGCGCCAGTTTCCGGAACACCGGCGAAATTGAAATGCTGGCTGGCTGTGACCGCCTGACCATAAGCCCTACCCTGCTGCAGGAGTTGCAGGACGACCTGGGCGATCTGCCGCGTCGACTGGTCGCCGACACCGCCAGCTCACCGGATCAGTTTGGCACCATCGACGAGAAACTGTTCCGCTGGGAATCCAACGAGGACGCTATGGCTACCGAGAAGCTGGCCGATGGTATCCGCCGGTTCACAGCCGACCAGATTGAACTGGAGAACCGGGTCCGGCAGCTGGCCAGGGCGGCCTGACGCGGCGCCTCAAACCAAACACAGAAGTGGGACTGTCCGATCATGATCGAGCGCCTGAAAAAATTGTTTGCGGCACCGGAAGCTGAACGCGAGAAGCCCGATAACCATCAGCTCGCAGTGGCTGCCACGGCATTGATGGTTCAGCTTTCCCGTGTCGACCAGGATGAAGACGAGCGCGAACTGCAGGCCATTGTTGATGGCGCAGTAAAAGCACATCAGGTAACCCGGGCCGAAGCCGAGGAAATTCTGGAAGACGCCCTTAGCCACGCAGACGATGCCACGTCGCTCTATGAATTTACCGGCCAGATCAACGAGTACCTGGACCAGGAAGGAAAACAGGCCCTGCTGGAAAGTATCTGGCGCGTGGCCTTTGCGGATGGCCGCATCGACAAGTACGAAGAACACCTTATTCGCCGCATGGCAGACCTGCTGCATCTTAATCATCGGGAGTTCATGCAGGCGCGGCACCGGGCGCAAGACGCCGGTTCTTAAAAGGAGACAGCATGCTAGCGATTCTTCATCCGAATACCGCTCTGGACAGCGAAGAATACCGACAGACCATGCACTACCTCGAGAATCTCCCGAACGTGTCGGTTCGGGTTCATGAGGTTCAGGGCGCCACCCAGAGGCTGACCGAAATCTATCTTCTCGGGGACACCAAGCCCCTGAACAAGGAAGAGATCGAAGCCCT
>MDTG01365342.1_pt1 | contig 42751 bp, 43 predicted proteins | sample 811421 | NCBI WGS metagenome assembly MDTG01 (sample SAMN05326645, study PRJNA326480) | marine metagenome | isolation source: seawater | place: Pacific Ocean: South East | collected 2011 | reverse complement strand
TGGGCCCGCCAGGACTCGAACCTGGGACCAATACATTATGAGTGTACTGCTCTAACCAACTGAGCTACAGGCCCAATAAAAAGTTTATTTATATCAAAATTGTTGTTTTTTCAAATTTAATATTTGGTGGGCCGTGTTGGTTACGCTCCAACTACCCCTGCAATGTCAATGCAGTACTCTACTATTGAGCTAACGGCCCTTTTATAATTAAAAATTACTATTTTTTTTATTTTTTTCTACAAAAAAAATATTTGTATTTTTATCAGCTGCATACAATAAGGACAAATTTATAAAGAAGAATGTTAAATTAAAATCACTAAAAAACGATCCGCTTGGTAATAATGGTAGAAAAACAGATATTAAATAAACAAAAGAACCTAATTGAATATAATTTTTTGAGTGAATCATTTTTTTAAAATTTTTAAAAATTAAAGTAAAAAATAATGTTAAAAGTATAATGGTGCCTAATAAACCATGCTCTGATAAAAATTCTATGTATATTTGATGTGGATGCGTAGTACATTTATAATTGAATTTTTTTACCTTTTCAACATCTCCGCATGACTCAATTCTATAATTTTTATTTCCAACACCTAAAACTGGTGAATTTTTAAAAACGTTATAACCTGAATTATATAATTTATAATACAAACTATTTGTTAAATTTTTTGAGTCTTTGTCCAGAATGTAATAATAAAATTGACCAATATATCTATTTTTTAAATAACTAGAATTTGATACCACTAAAATCAGTGATCCAACTAAAACTGTTAATATCAATAACTTTGTTTTTGGTTTAATTATATCGATTATTGCAATAAATAAAAATACTCCAAAAATGACTTTTATTGTATTTGATCTTTCACCTGTTAAAACTACTGTAACTAGAAAAAAAATAGTTAAAATTAAATATAAATATTTTCCGTTTTTTTTATTTTTAAGCGTTAATAACAAATATCCTAAAATTAAAAATATAAAACCATATATAAAAGAACCTGATATAGGCTCATCTTTAAAAAAGCTAACCACTCTAGTTCCATCTGGCTGTATAACTCCATTTATTTCTTGAGCACCCCATCCAAATATATTTGTACCTGAAAATCTTTCGAGATTGACATCTAATAAAAAAACAACAAAAATCGTAGTCCAAATATAAAAGAATTTCAGATTTATTTTTGATGAATAAAAAAAATAATTGATAGCAATAAATAGGATTATCAGTCTAATGAAACCAAGATTTCTTCCTAATCCAATTTCATGGTTTATTGAAAATAAAGTGTTAATAATTAAGTATAAATATAATAACAAAAACATCTTTAAAGTTTTATTTTTAAATAAAAATTTATAATGTTTATTTTTGAAAAATATTAAAAGATAAACTCCTATTATAAATAAAGTGTTTGCAAGGGAAACAGATGGGCCAACAATTATTGATATCGGATATGAAGAAATTAAAATAAAAAATATTTTATTTTTATCAATAGGCATAAATTAAATTATTGTATTCTTCATTTATAGATTTATAGATGATATAAATAACACCATTATCAAAAAAATGAAAAGCAAAATTATATTGTTTATGCCATATATTGACATAGGTGGTGTTGAAAAAAATTTTTTCCTTATATCAAATTTTCTTGCAAAAAACATTAAAGATATAGCTGTTATAACTATTTCGAAAAAAAGTAAAAAATTTTTAAATAAGAATATAAAATTTTTAACCTTAAATTTAAATTTATGGGAAAAGACAGGCAAAAGAGTTAAGTATTTATTGTCATTATTTTTACTCACTAAAGAAGTTTTAAAAAATAAAAATTCTACAGTTATTAGTTTTCAAGCAAATATTTATTGTGGACTTCTGTCAAAATTGTTAGGTTTCAGACTTATTATTAGATCAAATACTTCTCCTGAGGGGTGGTCTAAAAATTTTCTAAAAAAGTTATTTTATAAAATCGGCTTGAAATCAGCAAGTAAAGTGATCGTAAACAGTAATGAATTCAAAAAAATAATTAATAAGAATTTCAATTTAAAGGCAAAATGTATTTATAACCCTTTAGATAAAAAAAAAATTATTAAACTTTCAAAAAAAAAAATAAAATTTGATTTTTTTAATAGGAATTATTTGAATATAATTAATGTAGGTCGACTTGAAAATCAAAAAGATCAGATAACACTTCTTAAAGCTGTAAATTATTTAAAGGATAAAATTGATTTCAAACTTTTAATTATAGGAAATGGTAGTATGCAAAATGAGTTATTATCTTTTATCAAAACCAACAGATTAGAGAAAAATGTAAAAATTTTGAATAATATTACAAATCCTTATCCCTATATATTAAAGTCTGATTTATTCATTTTATCCTCATTATATGAGGGTTTGCCAAATGTATTACTTGAAGCTTTAACTCTTGATAAATTTATAATTTCAACAAATTGTTCAACTGGTCCCTCAGAAATTTTAATTAATGGTAAAGGTGGTATTTTAGTGCCCATAAAAGATCATATATATTTAGGAGATAAAATTCTTTATTATAATACAAATAAAAAAAGATTAAAAAAAAAATTAGTATTTGCCAAAAAAAAATTGTCTAGATTTGATATAGATAATAATTTAAAAAGTTTTTTGAAATTTTTAAATTAAATTTTAATTTTCAGCAATGAGGGCCTTGAGACTTAAAAAATGTCTAAACATAGTAAATTTAATTAAATTCTTTTTTGCTAAAACTCTTTTTTTAAAAATATAATCATTTTCTAGATTGTGAAATTCTTTGAGTTTTTTAAATAATTCATTATTTACGTTACTTCTATAAATTAAGCCAGCTTTTCCATTTAATAAAAACTCTCTAGGTCCATTTTTACAATCACTAGAAATTATTGGCGTATTACATAAAGCAGATTCAATCATTACAAATCCAGGATCCTCCCACAATGATGATAAGATAAAAGCCTTTGATTTTAACATGTATTTATAAATATTATTGGTATATCCTAGTAATCTTACATTATTTGACAAATTATTATTCTTAATTTCATTCATTATTCTATATTTTAATTCGCCTTCTCCAAAAATTAATAATTTTTCATTAGGATAAATATTTACGAATTTTTTAAATTCTTTTACTAGATAAATAAAGTTTTTTTGTCTGGTGAGACGTCCGGCTGCAATAAAAAAACTATTCTCCTTTTCGTCTAACAACTCAAATTTTTTATCTTTTTTCTTTGTAACAAATTCTCGCATATTTATTACTGGGTCTGACAATTTGATAACTTTGTTTTGAACAAATGTTTTATTATCTATTAAACTATCTCTCAAATCATTGGTTGGACAAGTAATTCTAAATATTTTTTTTTCAGAAAAAGCCCATAGTTTCTTTCTTAGATAGTTAAGTTTTGGAAATCCAGAAATTCTTAGAATCATTTTTGTTTTTGTATTTAAAAGATTCAGTAAAATTAAAGGTAATGAGGTAATCAAATGTATTATTAAGTAGTCTGGTTTTTTATTTTTAATAAAAAAAATAAGAGGAATAATTGAAATTAAAATAATCATTAAATTTGAAATTCTTGAACTTAAAAATCCATTTTTAGGTAGAAAATTATAATAATTGAATGATAAATTTTCTATTCTAACATTGTTATCTAAAAGATATTTTTTATGCATATTCCATTCTCCACAAACATTTATAATTTTAACATCATATAAATTTGTATACTTTGAGAGAGATATTGCAGAATTCATAGTTGCCTTTATTGTGGCTACTTTTGCTAAACAGGGGGACCAATAATAAATAGTTTTTTTCATTAATTATTTTATTCCACTTAATAAGTTCTCTGCTCTTTTTTTGTAAGTATATTTTTTTGAAAGTCTAAAAGCATTTTTTTTCATAAAGTTTATTTTTTTTAAATTTTTTTTTACATTTCTCAAAATATTTAACCATTCAGATTGATTAAGATTTAAAATTTTACAATGTTTGTTATTTTCTATTACTTCATTTAATACTTTAAGTTTACTTACAATTATAAATTTTCCTGAAGCTAAATAATCAAATAATTTTAATGGAGAGGTATATTTTGCAATATTTCCTACGCCACCTAATGACCTTAAAATTTTATTATTCGATGGCATTACTAATATATCAATTTTATTCATATAATATTTTAAATTTTTATAAGAGATATATTCGTTTAGATATAAATTTTTATTTTTAATTTTTTTTTTTCATACCATCTATTATTTTTTTGGTCCCACCATAAATATAATAATCATTAAATTTATCAATTTTAGAAAGTTCAATTAAGAATTTTGATCCTTTGCTTTCATCCAAACTTCCAAAGTATCCTATATTATATTTTTTTTTACTTTTGAGTTTAGTAAAATTTATTTTTAGAGATGAGGCACTTGGTATTATATGTATTTTTTCTTTATTTACTTTTAATTCTTTAATTAAAAATCTTTTTACAGGTCGGGTGATAGCGATAATTTTTATTATATTATTAGAATTTAAAATATTGAAATTAGTATAAAGAAAATTTATAAACATTCCTTCATTCGAAAGATCGTGATGCAACTCGATTATCACTTTTTTTTTCAAAATATTTAAAATAAATAAAGTAAATAAATTTCTAGTTATAAAAATATCAGGTGAAATAGATAGAGCTTTAATTACTGAAAAAATTGAAAACAAATAATATTTTATTCCTTTTGGAAATTTTTTAAAAAAATTTAATTTTATTCTTGTTGGATTAAATTTTAAATCATAAAAGTTTTTCATATTTGAGTTTAAACCAGTATCTGGTGTAATCATAAATACTTTATGCTTAAGCTGAATTAGTCCTTCGCAAGTTTTTATAACTTGTAAGCTGCTAGGATTATGTGATGGAATAGAAGAGTTAAATAAATAACAAATTCGCATTTAATTAATGAAATATTTTAATATTTAAAATTATAATATATTAAAGAGTTAATCTTTAATATAATTATATAATGAAATCCTCAGAAATTATAATTTTTTTTCCATCTATTGAAAAAGGTGGCGCTGATAAGAATTTATTTACGATATCTAATTACTTAGCAACAAAATTACCTAATGTTAATATTTTGACTTCCTCAAATAAATACAAATCAAAATTTAAAAAAGTAAAATATATAGGTCCAAATTCAGATATATTTGAGAATTTAGGAAGGGGTATAAAAACAATAATAGCTATCTATTACTTAATTAAGTTTGCTTTTACACAAAAAAAATTTTTAGTTATAAGTTTTCAATCTAATATTTTTTCAATTTTAATTTGCAAACTATTTTCGATTAAGATTATTACCAGGTCAAATAGTTTTCCAAACGACTGGACAAGTAATTTTTTAAAAAAATTTATTTTTAAAATAATTTATAATCTTGCAGACAAAACTATCGTAAATAGCGCAAGTGTAAAAAGAAAGTTTCTTAAATTTTATGGTATTAATCCTGTTCATATTTATAATCCTATTGATAAATTAAGAATTATTTCATTATCAAAAAATAAAATTAAAAAGATATATAAATACAAAAATTCCTTAAAACTAATTATGGTAGGTAGATTGTCGAAAGAAAAAGACCACAAAACTTTTTTAAAATCTTTAAAAATTTTGTCAAAAAAATTATTTTTTGAAGCAATCATCTTAGGGAGTGGCGATCAAGAAAGAAAAATAAATAATATAATTTTAAATTATGATTTGCAAAATAAAGTTAAAATATTGAGTTTTAGAAATAACCCTTATCCGTATATTAAACAGTCTGATATCTTGATTTTGAGTTCACTTCACGAAGGTTTGCCAAATGTTTTAATAGAGGCTGCAGTTCTAAAAACTTTTGCAATATCAAGCAATTGTGAAACTGGCCCAAAAGAAATACTTTTAAATGGTAAGGCTGGAGGCTTGTTTAAGATTTCAAATTCAAAAAATCTTGCTGATTTGATTTTATTTTTTCAAAAAAATGAAAAAATCAAAAATAGCATGGTGCTTAAAGCTTATAAAAACATATATAGATTTGATCTTATAAAAAATTTAAATGAATATTTACAAACAATTAATAAAATAAAAAAGTAATTATTTTATATTATTGTATTTTTTATACCAGTTTACAGTATATAGTATGGATTCTTTCAAGGGGCTAAACTTCATTTTACCTATAAATTTAATTAACTTTTTATTATCGCCATGTGTTTTTATAATGTCAGCCTGCTGAAGTGATAATTTTTTAATCCTAGGATTTATATTAATTTTTTTCATAGTTTTAATTATTTTTTTTAATGCTACTGGTCGGTTTGAACATATATTAAATATATCTACTGGTTTTAATTTATTATTTTTTTTTAAAAGTATAGACATTATTTTTACTACATCACCTATATAAGTAAAATCCCTGTGGTGTTTACCAAAATTATAAAGTCTAAAAAGTTTATTTTTGTAATAAGAGTCTACAAACTTCATCATCATCATATCAGGTCTTCCCCATTCACCAAATACTGTAAAAAAACGCAGCCCTGTCAATTTAACTTTATAATATTTATTAAAAATAAAACTAATCTCTTCATTTATCTTTTTTGATAAGCCATAAATATTTTTTGGAAATATTTTCTCTTTCTCATTAAGTGGAAAATTATTATTTTCTCCATAAACAGAACTAGATGAAGCATAAAATAATCTTTTGACTTTGTACTTATTTGAATTTTCAATAATATTAAAAAAACCATTGATATTTGCATCGATATATTTTCTTGGATACTTTATTGAGTACCTAACACCTGCTTGTGCAGCAAAATTAAAAACAAAATCAAATTTTTCTTTTCTAAAAATTTTTTCTAATAATGAATTATTTAATATGTCTAATTTTTTAAATTTAAAGTCTTTAAATTTTTTTAAATTTTTTAATCGATCTTTTTTAATTTGGACATTGTAATAATTATTTAAATTATCAATACCATAAATTTTAATTTTTGTATTTTTGAGAAGACGATAAGAAAAATTATAACCTATAAATCCTGCCGCACCTGTAATTAAAATTTTCATTAGAATTTTTTAAATTAATTTTTATTTATAATTTTAATTGCTCTTTTAACCCATGTAAATTCATTTGCAGTATAAAAAGCATTTTTTTGTATCTTGTTAATATTATAAACATTTTTAAGTAATTTATTTAATTCCTGCTCCCAGAGTTCAAATTTGAAATCATTGATAATTATTGAGTTTTTCTGGTGTTTTAAGATTTCGCATATTCCATTTAATTTAGATGACATAATTAATTTACCAGCTGCCAAATAGTCAAACATTTTTAGCGGAGAACAATAATCTCCTGTATTTAAAGTTTTTGATCTTACACTAACATTGTTTGAATAAGGCATTAAAAGTATATCTGAATTTTCAAGAATATTTGGCACTTTATTGTAGTCTACATGATCTAAAATTTTTACATTTTTAAGATTTGAGCTAATCTTATTATAATTTTGTCCATACAGCTCGAATTCTAAGCTTGGAAATTTCTCTGCTAAATATAAAATTAAATTTATTCCTCTACCTTTATAAAAGCTTCCTACATAACAAACTTTTTTAATATTTTCTGTATTTTTAAAATTGTTAAAGTTTTCAATATCTACACCATCATGTAAAACTAAATACTCATTTTTTTCAAATTTAAAAATTTTATTAAGTGACTCAGATATTAATATTTTTTTTTTGATATGTTTAGATTTGACAAAATTTAAATTAATCATTAAAAATTTTGTAAGAGATTGAAATTCTGAGTGGATTTCTAAAAAGTGTTTTATCTTAAATAAACTTAAAATAACACTTGATAAGAAACTTCGTGTTAATATTATATCCGGTTTGTCTCTTTTAATATTTACAATTACTTTTATTAAAAAAAAAATTTTAAAAATTATATTGGTTAATTTGAAATTTATCAAAGATTTAACCTTAAATTGCTTTTTAGCGCGTAACATGTATTTGTTTTTGAGCAGTTCAAAATTGAAATCTTTTTTAATTTTAGGCAAGTATAATATTAAATCGTGCTCCAACAGACAAAAAGCATCGCACATTTTAACAACATGTTGAGTGTAGGCGCTTTTATTAGTTAATGATGTCTCTGCAATATATACTAAGTTCATTTTAACCGATAACCTAAATTCTAATTTTGTTTTAGTTTGTAATCATATACATTAATAAACCATTCTTCAAAAATAGGTGAAATCAATCTAGCAAATTCTTGGGTTAAATGGGTATTATCTGTAAAATAGATTAAATTTTTTTCTTCATTGTATAAATTACATCTATTATTTTTACAAACTAATTCATTGAAGTCAAAAAATTTTATATTTGGGTATAATCTAGATAGTTTAAATAACTTTTTGTTTACCTCATCAATTCTGTTCTGATCAATCTCTTTTTTATATTCACATTTTTTTTTATTTATATAGCTTGATGACATTTTTAAATTTATCTTTTCTAAACAATTATAAATAAATTTATCTGCTTTGATATGAGGCCTAATTATAATTACGTTGTAATTTTTTAATTTGGTAAAATAGCTTGATAAATTATCAAGACTAATATCTTTATCGTAGCTTATAGAAAATATGTAGTATGATTTATTAAATTCACCAGACAAATTTATAAAATTGTCTATTGATTTAGTCTCTAAATTTTGATTTTTTAAGAATATTGAATTTTCCTCTCTTCCTAAATATATATTCTGAAAAATTTCAGTATTAGACTCTGTTAATACATTTAAAAAATGTTCAGCAAAACTGTCACCAGTTAAGTAAAATAAATTTTGATTATTCCTAAGAATTATACAATTAAGATAATTTTTACGCTTAAAGTTTTCATTTTCTAAATTACATTTATCGTTGTTTAAAAAGTGTTTATTAGCAATTCTATAAAATACGGTTTTTTCTGATATATTAAAATTTTTGAAGAAGTGATTAGTGTTTACTATACTATGGTGAATAAAATTTCTTAAGTTAATAAAATTATTTTGATTCAATATTAATACAATAATAGCACTTCCTACTGCTAAACAAAATAAAGCTTTAATTTTTTTTTGATTTATATTCATTTTTCTAAATGGCAATTCAAAAAAATGGTAAGTTAATTGAGATATAATAAAAGTGATTATAAAAACAAAAAAATATTTTATGTAGCCTGAGATATAATAGCTAGAAAAATAAATTACAGGAAAATGCCATAGGTATATTGAGTAAGACAATTTTCCTAAATATATAAATTTTTTTTCTAAAGGAAATTTAATGTAATTTAAAAAATTTATAAATATGAGTAAGGCTATTATTGTTATTAAAATTTGGTGTCTATAATCTATTTTTTTTTCTAAATGTAAAAAAAATATAAAAATTAAAATTAGTGCAATTATAAAAATATATTTACTAAACTTGGAAATATTTATTTTTAAATTATCTTTATTCTTGTAAAAAAAATATATTGATCCAAATAAAATTTCCCAAGCCCTTGAAGTTAGGAGGTAATAGTGACTCAAAAAATTTTCACTATCTAAGAAAATAAATAGTGAGATAAAAGCTAAAATTAAAAAAGAATTTTTTAGTTGAATTAAATTAATTTTTAAAGATAAAAAAAATATTAAGAGAAAAGGAAAAATAATATAAAATTGTTCTTCAATACCTAAGGACCATGTGTGTAAAAAAGGTGTATTGCTTTCAAAATTAAAATAATTAAAACTGTCAATATTTTTATAATAATATAAGTTTGAAAGTCCAAAAATTGAGAATAGAAAACTTTTTGCTGTAAACAAAAGTTGGTAATCTCCATAAGGCACTAAAATTAAAAAAAATATTAGACTAACCAACAAAACTAAAATAAGAACTGGAAAAATTCTTCTAATTCTTCTAAAGAAAAAATTTAATATAAATCCTTCAGAACCAAATTTTTCATAATAATTAAATAGTGACTGAGTTATAACAAAGCCGGAAATAAAAAAAAATATGTCTACACCAACAAACCCAAAAAAAAATACTTCTTCATTTAAGTGGAAAAGTAATACTAGAATAACTGAAATAGCTCTAAGAACATCAAATTCTTTTTGATAGTCAAATTTATTATTTTTTACCACTTATTTATATTTATATATAATATATTAATATTTATTTTTAAATTGCTACAAACAAATTTTGATTTAACCAGTATTATTTTAATTAAAATACTATAAGATAATAATTTAAGGATTTTTACATGAGCACAAATAAATCATTTGGAATTGTATTTTTTATAGTTTTTATTATTATAGCTTTATATCCTTTATTAAATCAGGGAAATTTAAGAATTTGGTCGTTAATTATATCTTTTTTATTTCTCATTTTAGGCTTACTAAACTCGAAAATTTTGACACCTTTTAACAAACTTTGGTTCAAGTTTGGCATAATACTGGGGAAAGTATTTTCACCTCTAATAATGGGAATTATATTTTTTTTTGTAGTAACACCAATAGCATTGTTAATGAAAATAATGAAAAAAGATTTATTAAATCTTAAATTTCATAGTAAAAAAACGTACTGGATAGAAAAAACAGATTCTGAAAGTAGCATGAAAAATCAGTTTTAAAATGGATTTTATAAAAGAATTTTGGAAATTTTTAAAAGTTAGAAAAAAATATTGGCTATTCCCAATAATAATAGTGCTTGTCATTTTTGGTGGACTTATTGTATTAACACAAGGATCTGCTGTAGCTCCATTTATATATACAATATTTTAGTGACAAAAATTTTAGGCATTTCTGCATTTTATCATGATAGCGCAGCATCTATTATTGAAAATGGAAAGATTTTAGCAGCAGCACAAGAAGAAAGGTTTACGAGAAAAAAACATGATTCGTCTTATCCTTTTAACGCAGTTGAGTTTGTACTGAAATTTACAAAAAATAAATTATCAGAAATTGATAGTATTGTTTTTTTTGAAAAACCGTTTTTAAAATTTGAAAGACTACTCGAGACATATGTTGCATTTGCACCTAAAGGATTTGGTTCCTTTTGTAGAGCTATGCCTATTTGGTTAAGAGAAAAATTATTTCAAAAAAAAATGTTGATAGATCAACTAAAAAAACATGACCCAAATTTCAAAAATTCAGAAAAAATTTTTTTTTCTGATCATCATTTAAGCCATGCAGCTAGTGCTTTTTTTCCATCTCCATTTGAAGAGGCTATTATTTTAACCGCAGATGGAGTTGGCGAGTGGGCAACAACAACTGTAGCCCTAGGAAAAAAAAATAAATTAGAAATAAAAAAAGAAATCCACTTTCCTCATTCTTTAGGTTTATTATATTCTGCTTTCACTTATTACACAGGTTTTAAAGTAAACAGTGGTGAATACAAATTGATGGGTCTTGCTCCGTACGGTAATCCTAGATTTGTTAAAGATATTTACAAGTTAATTGATGTAAAAGATGATGGAACTTTTAGACTTGATCAAAGCTATTTCAATTATTCAACTGGCCTTACTATGACTAGCAAAAAGTTCAGCAAATTATTTGGTAAAAATCCTAGAAATCCAAAGTCTGAAGATATTACACAATTTCATATGGATATAGCTGCATCTATTCAACAAGTGACAGAGGAAATAATGATAAAATTGGCAATTTCTATACGTAATGAATTTAAGGTCGAAAATCTTTGTCTAGCAGGCGGTGTTGCTCTTAATTGTGTGGCAAATGGAAAAATATTAAAAAAAAAGATTTTTAAAAATATTTGGATTCAACCCGCTGCAGGAGATGCTGGTGGAGCATTAGGTGCAGCATTAGCGTTATGGTATATCGAAAATAATAATACTAGAATTGTTAATAAAGATGACAGTATGCAAGGTGCATTTTTAGGCCCAGAATTTTCACAATCTCAAATTGAGAATGAACTAGAAGATCTTGGAGCAAATTTTGAAATTTTAAATGAGAACGATTTAATGTTTAAGGCAGCAAAGGATATATCTGAGGGAAATGCAGTTGGATGGTTTCAAGGAAGAATGGAGTTTGGGCCAAGAGCGTTGGGGGGTAGATCTATTTTAGGTGATCCGAGATCTAAAAGTATGCAAAAAAATCTTAATTTAAAAGTTAAATATAGGGAAAGTTTTAGGCCTTTTGCTCCATCAATTTTAAAAGATGACTTATCAAAATGGTTCGATATAAATTCTGATAGCCCATATATGTTAATTGTAGGTAACGTTAAGGCTGAAAAATGTACAGATATGACAGAGGAGCAAAAACAATTGTTTGGTATAGAAAAACTAAATGTTGCAAGGTCATCTATACCTGCAGTAACGCACATTGATTATTCTTCAAGAATACAGACAGTAAATGAACGAACAAATAATAAATATTTTAATTTAATTACTAAATTTAAAGAAATAACTGGTTGTCCCATACTTGTTAATACCTCTTTTAATGTAAGGGGCGAACCAATAGTAAATAGTCCAAAAGATGCGTTCAATTGTTTTATGGGTACAGAACTAGATAGATTAGTAATCGGAAATTGTTATTTAACAAAAGAAAAACAAGCGAAAAAGTTACTCAAAGATTATAAGGAAAGATTTGAATTAGACTAATTTTAAAATACTAAATTGGTACTATAATCTTATTTTTATTTACTTTTTTCAGAATTTTCTTCATTTTGCTGTGATTTGTTAAAACAATAAATACATCAAAATTTTTTATCTGATTTTCACTTATAAATAATCCATTATTTTTCGCCGTATTTATGTCAATTAATGGATCAAATCCTTTTATATACTTATTTTTAAACATTTTTAGTATTTTTAGTGCCAAAGAATTTCTTAAGTCTGCAACATCTTTTTTATACGTAAGTCCACAGATAAGTATTTTTGTATTTTTTTTCAATTTCATCTCTTTGAGCTTAAATTTAATTATATCTTTCACAACTTGAGCCATTTGGTCATTTATATATCTACCAGCTAGTGTAATTTTTGTATTGAATTTTTTTTTTTTACATATATATGAAAAATAATATGGATCTACTGGAAGACAATGGCCACCAACTAAACCTGGCTTAAATTTCAAAAAATTCCATTTTGTTGAAGCTAATTTAATTATATTAGAAAAGTTTAGTTTCAAATTGCTGCAAGCTAAAAATATTTCATTTATAAGACCAATATTAACATCTCTCTGTATATTCTCTATTACCTTTGCCGTTTCAGCTTCCTTTATGTTCTTTGTTAAAATAATTTTTTTTCCTAAAAGAGAATAAAGTTTTAATATATATTTTTTTTTATAATTATGAGGATACGCTAAAATTTTGTTTATCTTTTTAAGTTGATGCTTATTATCACCTGGGTTAACTCTTTCAGGACTATATCCAACAAAAAAATCGACTCCATTTTTGAGTGCACAATTTTTTTCAATTAATGGTATGCAAAAATTATCTGTTACACCTGGATAAACTGTCGATTCAAATACAATGATATCTCCCCTTTTTATAATTTTAGATATAGTTAGACAAACATCTTTTATATGTGATAAATCGGGTTTCTTATTTTTAAGGATTGGTGTTGGTACAGTTACAATAAAAAAATTATAAGATGATATTTTATTTGAGTCGCTATAAAAATTTATATTTTTATTAAAATTATTTTTTTTAAATACACCAAAAATGTCAATTCCTTTTTTTAATTCAACTATTCTTTGTTTATTAATATCGTACCCAGAGGAATTATATTTTTTTGATAAATTAATTAGTATAGGTAATCCTACATAACCAAGTCCAATTACACATGGTCTTAATATTTTCAATTTATTTTTACACATCTTAATTGATCAGTAATATTTTATTAGAATTAGAGCAACCTTTTATTTTTGTTATTTAATTATTCACTGAAAAGTTCTTAATAAATTGTAATTAGATAATCTTATAAAATAATTTTTTTTGCCTTTTTAATAAATTTTAATCTTATGCTTTGGCTTATAATATGCATTATAATTTGAAAAAAATCTTCAGATACTCCATAGTTTCTGATCCCTAAATCAATATTAATGTTAGCTTTTTTTTGGATATTTTTTTTTGCAAATCCAGTAATACTAATTGAGTAGATTTTTTTTTTTTTACAATAATTAAGAGTGTCAATTATATTTGGAGATGAACCTGAACAACTTAATAATATTACAAGATCCCCTTTTGAATAATGATTGTCTAATTGAAATGAAAAAATTTTATTAAAAGATATATCATTTGCGACAGCTAGAATTGTTTCAATATTATCGGATAATGAAATTATTTTGGGTTTTAATTTATTATTTGAACTTAATTTTATTCCTTTGTTGAAATCGCATAAAAAATGGTTAGCAACAGATGCAGAACCTCCATTCCCGCATATAAATATTTTTTTGTTTTTTTTAATCTTGTTAAATATTATCTCCTCAATTTTTTGCAATTTAATAACATCTAAAGCGTTAATACCTTTTTTAAGCGTGCTTAAATAATTTTTTATATGTTTCACGGTTAATTAGTATATTAAAATTCCAAATAATAAAACTTTTAATATTAATTATCAAATATTCTATTTACAAAGCCATAATTTGATTTTATTTTAAAAACTCATTAAGCTTAACTTTGTTTATAAAATTCTAAAATATAATGAAAAAAAAAATTAATACATTTCTAGAATTCATAGGTCATTTTTTCATATATTTTTCTTGCTATTTTAACATGCCTAAACTGTGTGCTCACTTAATTTATATTTCTATATTGAAAAATAAATTTTTTAAAAAAAAAAAAAAAAAAAAAAAGAATAGCTATTGTGCTTGACCGTGCCATAGGTCATAGAGACATCGAGATAATTCAAGAAAGTACTAAAAAAGCACCCGAGTTTCTATTTATGCGAAGAAGTATTACAAAAATAATATTATTTTATTTTTGTAATAAAAATAGAATATTTTTTAATTATGTGAAACCGCCAGTCAATGAAAAGGATTATTTTAAACAAAATAATGAAAGAAGAATTGCACACGAAAATTTTTGGTCGAAAATAATTCTAAATTTAAAAAATAAATATTTAAATAAAACATTAAGTTTTATTACCTTTAATTTTACTTATTATGCAGAAGCTGCACTATATGCTGGCTGTAAAAAAAATAATATTCCAGTCAAACTCTGGCATAAAGAAGGTATTAAAACAGATCTAGAAGCAGATCTAGAAGCTAAAACCTGGGGTGTAAAATTTCGTCATATATTTAAATATTTTAACAAAATTTCTGTCTACAATGAATTAGTAAAAAGAATGTTTGTTAAAATAGATAAAACTAATAGTAAAAAAACTATTGTAAATGGTTGTCCAAGAATTAAAGATTATAGAATAAAAAAAAAATATAATAAAAAAATTAGCACTATATTATTCTTATCTTTTGATAGTAGAAGAGGAATACCTAATTATAAAGAAAATAAAAATTTGAATTGGTGGTTTTCCTACAAAAAAGTAATTGAAATTTTGAATGAACTCTCCGCTAAAAAAGATTTAGAAATAATTATTAAAAAGAAAAGTAATTCACTTGTAAACTTTGATGATTTTGTAGATAAGAAGATTCAGATTTTTTCTTATGGAACTGCTCAAAAATATATTAATCAAGCTGATATAATAATTGGTCATAACTCAGCATCTACTATCGAAGCTTTAATTAATGGAAAATATGTAATGGTACCATTTTTTGAAAAAAATCTAAAATTAAAAAAATACCTATATAATTTCAACAAAGATTTAATTTATACTTCAAAAATAAATATGAAAAAAAATATTTTGAATTTGTTAAATAAAAAAGTTTTATTTCCGTTAGATAATAATAAACATCAAAAAACCATTAAGTATTACTTAGGAAACAGCAAAGATACTACTAAAAAATACCTAAGTTTTTTAAATAATTAGAAACTTTTAAATAGAATAATCGTAAGTTAAACAAAATTTTTCAAGGTGCTTTCTTGATTTAGCTAAAGTTATTTTAACTGGTATATTTTTTATACCTAATATTTTTGCAATAGATAGTCTATGATGGCCTCGATTATTAAAAAAAAACTGCATATCTTCAGTCAAGGCAATTGAAATATTGTCTATAAACTCCTTTTTATTATTACTAATATTGATAGGACAAATACCTTTTTTGAGTATCGATTCAAAAAGTGTATCAATCTGCTTCTCTCGGGCAAACAAAAATTTATTAGGATTACTAATTCCTCGATCTTTCAATTTTGTCACTTTCATATAATTAAAATATCTTTTAGCAAATTCTGATTTTTTCCAATTCTCTTTACCATTATAATGTTTAAGCAGAGCTTGATACTCAAGAAGTTTTGAAAATAAAATTCCAGGGCTAGAGTCCCAATTAGTTTTTTTAAATCTTATGTAGCCAGCTCGATTCTCTTTAAACACGCCTCTATCTTGACCTGCATGAGGATGTACTATTGATGAATTAAATTGTGTGTAATCACAATATTTTGAAGGGAAAATACAATATTTAACTTTTTTAGTTTTAATTTCAAAAATTTTGTACCTAGTCTTTTCAATTATACTGTTCATTAAAATGTTTTGGACTGATTTAAAATAATAAGAATAAAAAAAACTAAATTAAACTTTTACCTCCATCAATAACGATATTTTGACCTGTTATATGCCTATTTTTTGTATCACATAAAAATAAAATTAATTTAAAAACTTCTTCAACAGTACATAATTTTTTCATTGGAGTATTTGAAATGAGTTTTTTTCTTAAATAATTTGGTAGATTATTATCAATTGGTCCAGGGGAAATCATATTCGTTATGATTTTTTTTTTTGCATATAAAGTTGCAAAGTATTTATTTAAACCGACCAAACCATGTTTAATAACTGAATAAGAGATTGGTTTTAAAAAATTTTTTTTCCTATTTTTATACATCTCGTGATTAGGAGACAATATACTTAAATCTGAACCAATATTGATAATACTTCCACCATTATTAGGTCTAATATTGTTAACAAATGTTTTTGTAACAATGTATGCACCCAGTAATCCGACATCTAAATCTCTTTGCCAATTAGAAACATTTAATAACTCTGCTTTTTTTGATTTTTTAACTGGCGGGTTATTAGCCGCATTATTTATTATTACATCAATATGCAAGTTTTTTTTTCTTAATTGTCTGCTAATTTTAATTAAACTTTTTTCCTTTGTTATATCTGCTAAAAAAAAATTTTTTTTATTTTCAAAATCATTCAATCTTTTTTTTAATAAATCTATTTTTTTTTTACTCTTTTCAATGCATATTAAATTGTAATTAAATTTCGATAATAAGTAACATACGTTACTTCCTAAATAACCACCTGCTCCTGAAATTAAGACTCTTATGTTGTTGCTCATAAAGTTTGGCCGCCATCCATAACAATATTTGATCCCTGAAAAAAGCTACCTCTATCGTCAATCAACAAATTACATAATTCGTAAATTTGTTCAGGCTTACAAAAGTTTTCTAATGGCACATTTTTTTTTATATAATTCATTACTTTTTTTTTATTATTTTTTTTTTTAAAATACCAATTATTATCTCTGTTAAGAATATTTCCGGGTGAAATTATGTTAAGTCTAATTTTAAATTTTGATAATTCTTTTGCTTTGATTTGGCAATAATGATTTAAAGCTGATTTAGAAATTGAATACTCAATTGGTGCATCAATTATTTTAATAGCTGCAATAGATGAAATCACAATAATCTTTGTCGGCTTATTCCTAAATATTTTTTGATAAGACTCAATTGTATTTGAAACAGTTAAAAAATTTGATCTGAAAGAATTAAGAAATTTTTGATCAGTATTTTTGCTAATAACTTTTTTACTTTTGCCTGTGCAAATTATTATTGCATCTAATCTTAAATTTTTTTTTTTTATAAGTTTAAAGGTTTCAATATTTTTCATTGAGTCAGACAGATCATTACAGACAAATTTATTTTTATTTTTCGTTCGCTCTATGCCTAAAACGTTATTTTTCATTTTCATTTTATTAAAAATATAATTCCCAATATTTCCACCTGAGCTAACAATAAGAATTTTTTTTTTCATAACTTTGATAATAATTGATCTAAATATTTTATATTTATTTTGATTTCTTTTATATCTTTATTACACTTTGATCTAGCAGGTTGAAGAGTAAAATTATATTTACTTTTATTTTTATATAAAAAATTAAATAAATCCATGAAATTTGCGTTTCCGTTTCCAAATCTGATTGTTGAACCATTCTTTACTCTGTCTTTTAAATGAATATTTTTCACATATTTGAAGTATTTTTTCTCTTTTTTAAATTCATAATTTTTCGATGCACTATTTCCAAGGTCATAGTTAATGAATACTTTTTTTTTTAATCTTTTTATTAATGAAATCAAACTTTCTGGTTTTATATCTGTTTCTAGTAAGATGAATAATCTATTAGGAATTATTTTTTTTACTTTTTTAAATATATTGATAACTTTATTAATCTTAATTTTATTACTTGGTGACGATCTCTCTAAAAAAGGAAATATCAAATACTTAATATTAATTTGTTTAGAATTAAAAGCAATTGTCTGAATTTTCTTTAAAAAGACATTTAATCTTTTTTCTGAAAACCTTAATGGATTTTCTTTAACCACAAAGTCTAAATCCACAGATCTGCATCTAATTTTGTATTTTTTTAAATACTTTTTTATAATTTTATAACCATTTATTTGACAAATAGGATTTTTATCAAAGTTATCTGCCGAAATAACCCACTCTATATAATTTAATTTTGTTTTCTTAAATAATTTTAATTCTTTGATCCAATTCTTTTCTGGAAACATTTGTATTTTATTGTTTATTTTTTTTAGGTGTCTTCCTTGTGTAATTGCAAGGTTTTTTTTAAAAATTTTTTTTTTTAGCATTTTAAAGATCTAAAGATACTTTCAGCTATTTTCCAATCATCCATATCATCTATATCAAAATTTTCTAGTTTTGATATTTCTACTCCATAGCCATTACTTGATAATTTTTTCTTAAAAACTTTGTAATCAACAAGATCTGATGGGGCACCCCATCTAATATTAAAGATAAACGTATAAAAGTTTTTTAAATCTTGTCTATTAAGTTTTAGATTAAAAAACTTTTTTTTATTGATAAATCTGACTGTCTTATTTGAGATATAAAATTGCTTAAAAGCTATATAATCTCCAGAAACTTTTGTATAATCTGCAATTATTTTTTTGTAATTATATTTGTTAAAAATTTTATAACTTTTTTTTATTAAATTAGAATTTATAAAAGGGTTATTGTTTAATACACAGACGACAGAATTTTTGTCATTAATATCTAGCTTTTTAAAAATGTATTTGTGTGTATCAAATTGATTAGAATTTCCTTTGGCTAATTTTTTAGGTCTTAAACCTGGAACAAGTAAATTATATTTTTTACCTATCTCACTGATTTTTTTTGAGTCTGTTGATAAAATTATTTTATTAAAAATTCTGCTTTTAATAGCCTCTTCCAAAATCCATGACAGAAGAGGTTTGCCTGCAAATTTTTTGATATTTTTATTTTTTATGGTTTTTGAACCACCTCTGCAACAAATTAAACAAATTTTATTTTTCAAGGTATTTTATTTTTTTTAATTGTTTTTTAAAGCTTGCAATTAAATAATTGAAATCTTTATCAGACATCCAAATATGAAACGGTATAGAAAACATATTATCATAAAAATTATAGGTATTTTTTAAATTATAATTTGTTTTATATTTTTTTTTAAAAAAATGATATTTATCCAGCGGATGGTATTGAATTATGAGTTGGATGCCGTACTTTTTACTCATTACATCGATGAGCTTATCTCTTGAAAAGTTAATCAATTTTTTATCAAAATATGCTGGGAGTAAATGATAAGAACTATAAAAATTTTTTTTGATTTTTTGAAATTTTATATATTTAAATTCTTTTAATGCATTTCTTAGTTTTATGGCTCTCTTGTTTCTAGCGTAATTTAATTTTTTTACCCTATCTAATAAATGGTATCCTGTAAAAGCCTGAATTTCAGTCATCGGAAAATTAAATGGAGTAACACCATTTAGATCTTCATAAACATCCACCATAGCTGGCTTCCAGTATTTTTTTTTGTTTGTGTAAGGTCTATGTCCATTATGTTTAAGTCCTGGTATAAATTTTTGATATTTTTTATTATTAACAACTAGCATCCCGCCTTCACCTAGAGTTGTCATATTTTTTTGTTGATGGAATGAAAATATTGACATGTCACCATAAGTTCCTACAAATTTATTTTTAATTTTTGAGCCTAATGATTGAGCACAATCCTCAATTAATACTATTTTTCTTTTATCACACATTTTTTTTATTTCATTTATTTGACATGGAAGTCCATACAAATGAACTGCGACTATTGCCTTCGTATTTTTGTTGATAATTTTTTTTAAATGTTCCACATCAATTGTAAAATCATCTTTATTAATATCAACCCACTTAATTTTTACATTGTATCGATTGAACGGTAGCGCTGAAGCACAATAAGTATGTGAAGGTATAACCACTTCATCTGAAGGCTTAAGTTTTAAAACACTGGCTGCTAATTCAATAGCACTAGCTCCGCTTGTAACTGCATAGGCTTTTCCTCGAGAATTTAAAAATTTTAAAAATTTATTTTCAAATTTTTTTAACCATTCACCTTGGCTTAAGCAATCAGAATTATTTAAGATCTTAATTATTCCTTTTTTTTCCTTTGTAGAAAAATAATGAGCTCTCGTACTCCAAGGTATTTTAAATTTTTTTAACATTTAAATAATTTCTAGAAAGATAATCAAAATTATTTAACATAATTAAATAATTATGTATACTTTTTAGGTAAATTAAAATATTTTTCATTTTAATCTACATCTCTTATTTAAAAATTTGAGTGTGTCAAAAATATGTTTAACAAAGAAGATTATGAATTAGTTTCATATCATAATAATTATGAAATTTCTAAAAAAAATAATAGCTTAAATAAAGATTTATTAATTAAAGTTAAAGATATTGTTAAAAAAATTGTTAATTTTTCCGAAGCTATTCTAGTTCATGAATGTAATAATTTTGAAAATTTTAGTGGACGTGACATAGATACCTTTTATTTAAAAAATAAATTTTCGGATATTCAAATAGATGAAAAATTTGTTTTTCATGAAAGAGATTATGGTACTTATAGATTTTTTATAAATCACCAAGCCTCAAGCGATTTTTTCTGTTTAGATCTTGAAAATCTATCAATTTTTTCTCCTAAAACCCTGGAATTAAATCTGTTAAATATGAATGAAGCTCAACTTTGTAAAAAAACTGGTTTAAAACACCTTAAATTAAATGCAATCTTGTATTACAAGTTATTTAAGTATTTTTCACAGGGTGTTGTCTTCTCATACGAACAACTATTCAAAATTAAAAAAACTTTAAATTCATTAGAAAAAGAGGATTTAAATTATGTTTTAAATCTAGTTCAAAAAAACTTACCAAAAGAAAATATTTATATAAAAAAATTAATTGAAACCAATTTTGAAAACTTTGAAAATGATAGTGATATAAAAAAATTCTGGAAAAAAAAAAGATTTATTCGTCAGAATAAACGAAAGGTATTTGCTGGAGACATGAAATTAAAAAATTTATTCAGATCAAAAAAATTTGTTTACGCTTTAATATTTGGATCATATGCTAAGTGGAGCAATTCTCATAATCCTTTGCCTGCAGTAACAATAGTAGGGAATGATGGTGCAGGTAAGACATCAATTTGTGATCATGTAATCAAAAATTTTAGTAAAATGGAACCTGCATACTTAAATATGAAGTCTGATGTACCACTTATGTCTTTTACAAAGTATTTTAATAAAGTAATAAGAAAGTTATTAAATTATCCTATAATAAAGAAAATCACTCCAATTAAAATAATATTTAAATTTTTAGGACAGTCATTCGATATATTAGATCAATATGTAAAATATAGGATTGGAATGGCATTTGCGGATTCAGGATTTGGTATAACTATTTTTGAAAGATATATAACAGACAAATTAAGAGGTGAGTATCCCAATAAAAAAAATAAATTTCTTCCTTTAGAACAGTTTTTTCCATTTCCAGATGGTATATTTTATATAGACATAAAGCCTGAAATTTCTCTTGAAAGAAAAAGTAACGACAATCACACGCTGGAAGAAATGACAAGTAAAAGAGAAAATTATATCAGTCTACTTGAGGAATTTAGTGAAGTAAAAAAGATCAAAATTGGAAGTTCTTTTGATGAAAATATAAAAGAATTTAAAAATTATATTTTTGAATTAGCAATAAAAAAGAAAAAACAAGTTATATTAAATTCAAGATTTAAAAGATGCATATGGAAAAAAAATAGAAATAGAATTTTATCAGGAAACCCTAAAGAAAGATTTCAAAAGGGTAGTTTTTTATAGCAATTATTTTAGATGTTCTCTCAATTTTTTTGCAATTGGGATTTCATCTTCAAGAACTCTTTTAACTCCATCTCCTAGAGCAATTTGGATTCTTCTAACTTCTGGTACGAGTCTTTTTAATCCTGACGGACCTAAAGATGCAGCCTGGTCTGAACCATACATAGTTCGATCTAGTGTTATATGGCGTTCAATAGAAGATATACCGAGTGAAGCAGCTGCATAGGATACAACTAAACCTGTTTCATGCCCGCTATAACCAACGTTACAATCAAATTTTTTTTTTAACGTTAAAATTGTTTTTAAATTTGCATCACTGTATTTCATTGGATAAGTAGATACGCAGTGCATGAGTTCAAATGGACAATTTTTTTTTTTGAAAATTTCTACAGCTGTTTCTATATCATTTATTGTACTTAATCCTGTAGATATAAAAGTATGTTTTTTTTCTTCAGCAACCATTTCTAACAATTCAATATTTATTAACATGGCTGATGCAATTTTGTTATATTTACAATTGAATTTTCTTAAAAATAATTGACTTTTTAAGTCCCAGGCAGAAGCAAACCAATTTATTTTTTTATCTTTGCAGTATTTATCTATTTCTTGATATTGCTGTTCACTAAACTCTAAACCCATTTTTTGGTCTCTTTGAGTTTTACCCCAAGGACTATCTCTGTAGCTATCTAAAAATTCCTTACTATAAACTGTATCAATATCTCTTTTTTGAAATTTTACAGAGTCACAACCTGCTTCAACAGCTAAATCTATCAATTGTTTGCAAATTTCCATATTTCCATTGTGGTTAATCCCTATTTCTGCAATAAAAAAAATTGACATCAACAGTCTTTTAACTGAAAAATTATATTAAGCAACAAAAACTAAATAATTGATAATAACTTTTAAAGTAATATAAATTAAGAAATCTAATAATTTAAAACAAATGAAATATCAAGATTACGTAATTAAAGACGGAAAATTTATTGGAAAATTTGATGAGATGTACAAAAAACATTCTGATCCTTGGCGTCTTTTAAGTAAAAATAAAAATAAAAAAAATCTAAATTACCAAATTATATATAACTTTTGTGAACAAGTTAGTATTTCAAAAAAATCATCAATCTTAGAGATCGGATGTGGTTTCCCACAAATAATTAATGAATTACATTCTAGAGGATTCAAAACTTATGGAACTGATATATCAAAAACTGTTATAGATAAATCCAAAAAAAAATATCCGAAATTAAAAAAAAAATTGTTTGTAAGTGATTTTTTAAATTTTGAGCTTTATGAAAAACTAAACCCAAAAATAATAATTTTGTCTGATATTTCTTGGTACGTTTTAAGTGAACTTAAAGAATTTATTTTATGGTATAAAAATTTGAGTACTAAAACTTACCTTATTCATTCGCTAGCTGTATATGGCAAAAATAAACAAAAATATGGTAAAAAATATTTTTATGATCTAGAGTCAATTAAATCTTTTTTTAAACTAAATTTTTTAGCTTCTGGTTATATTGAAAATATTGATGAAGATAAGCATACATTTTTTTTAGCATCTAATCGTAAATAAATAAAAAAATATTAATTGAATTAAGTTATTTACTTAAAGTTAATTCCCAATATTCATATCTATTATACTTTTCTTCAGTTACTAAATTTTTCTTAGTTACACGGAAACCACTTTCTGCAATGACTGCATTATAATCTGTATCAAGTCTAGCATAAGTTAATCTGCCAGATTTTCTGAAACGTTTAATTGCTCCAATGGGGGACCTAAGAATTAAATCAAGTATCTCTGATAATAAATTAATGGTTTTATCTGCAACTCTAACTGAAACGATTAAATCACCTTTTGAAAAATTTTTTACGATGTTAAGTATATTTCTTATTTCATTTATTGAAAAATGCGAAAGAAATCTAGTCATTATAATTAAATCATATTTACCACTCACATTTTGAGACATTTTATTAACTGAAGAGACTATCAATTTAACCTTGTTTTTAAATTCTTCTGGACAAATTTCTAATTTTAGTTTTGCTTGATCAAGCATATTTTCTGAAATATCTGTTCCAACATATTTTGATGAAACTTTATGTAAGTGCGGAATCCAGCGTCCCGTTCCTGCACCAACATCTAAGACTTCCATAGAATTATCATATTTACTTGCTATTCTATCTTTTATTTTATCAAATACCTCACTTTCTGCATGCCAAACTAGATTGTTTCTTCGTGCTTCATACTCACTCGCTTGTTTTTGATCATAGTACTTAGATATTTTTTTGTTCATTGAATATTTCCTGACTTAGATTTTTAAAAAGATAATTATATCTTCTGTACGCTTGATTTAAATTAAATTTAATAGTTCTGCTATTATGTATACGCATATATCTTTCTAGCGCAAATATACAAAAATAAATATCAAATTTGCTCTCGAATTCTTTTTTTAAATTTGGCAAATAGTCTTTGGTAAATTCAAAAATAAATTTCTTAATTTGCAAATAATTATAGGAACGTTTTACAAACCATGGCGTGAAAAAATTTAATAGGTCAAATGACACAGATCTTAAGCCCACATTTTCCCAGTCTACTAGGTATTCTAAATTATTTTCTAATATAAATAGGTGCTCAAATTTAAAATCACCATGAGTCAAAGAAGTTATAATTTTTTTTTCTAAATTATTATTAATAAAAAGATTAAAATTATTTAATATCTTTAAATTTAAAGGGTCTTTTTTTTTTGAAAATTTAAATTTAGACACATAACTAGATATATAATTTTTATTCTTATTTTTTGAGGATAACTGATTAATAACTTCGGCTATGATAGATAATAAATCAGATTTGAAGTCGGCTAATTTTTCTGGTCGATAAAAATTTCCCAGTGCTAAATCTTGAAAAACTATATTTTTAGATTTATAAGTTTTTGGAAAAAATTTAATTTTATCTAGTCCATATTTGTTGATTTTTTTAACAAGTTTATCGTACTCAGGATTATATTCATTAAAAATTAAAGATTTATTTATGTTAATAAATTTAAAATCTTTATTATATTTAGTCTTAATAATTATGTCTATTTTCTCATGATCAAAGGTTTTTGGGATTTTTATAGATTTTGATGTATTTTTTTTGTAAGCACCTTGAGCCTTTGATCTTTTTAAATTTCTTTGATTTGTCACAAAATTTAAGCATTTAGTTAGTAGCTCACGAGAAACGTTGTCTCTTATTAGAAAGGTATCGTTTATATTTGTAAACATTTGACTGCTCATCTCTTCATTTTATAACTTAATTTAATAAAACTAGTAACGCTTATTTCTTTAAAAATTTAAAATTTCTTATATATTAAGAATTTATGGCAGCATTTTTTTCTAAAAATCAATTAAATTACGCTCGAAAAAAATTTTATGGAAAATTTTATGTAATTAAAGATGATCTGAATTTGATTGATAAACTTATTAATAAATCTCTTATATACATTTATCTTATTAAATATTCTTTAGTAAATTTTAAACGAAAAATTTTAAGGTTTGTTAATATTATTTTTAAAGGCAAAAATAACGATAATTTAGTAAACTTTTCAATAAATCTTGATGATAGATCAATCGGGGAAATTTCAAATGATTTAAAAAATAAAAATTTTAGCTTCATCGAAAACTTTTTATCTGAAGAAAGTTATCAATACTTAATTAAGAATTGGCCAGATATAAATTATTTTAATCATAATAAACAAATTATAAAACATTATAATAGTAAACGAGAATGGCCAACAAAAGGTATATTTAGTAAATTTAATTCTTGCAGTGAATTAGAAAAATTCTTCTCATACTTGTTATCAAATGAGTTTCAAAATTTTTATAATAAACTTATCAATTTTGAAAATAAAGATTATCAGATTTGTGCGATAAGTTCGTCAATGGCCGCAAGAGATTCGTATTTAATACCCCATATTGATGGGGTAATAAAAAATAAGCAAAAATTTAAGAATTACAATTTTATATATTTTATAGATGGTTATGACGAAGATCCAAGTTTAGGTGGAGGCACAGGTTTTTACAAAGATAATGAATTCAAACTTCCTATTTTTATTCCAAAAACTATAAAAAATTCTATAGTGATCTATAACCAAACTGAAGAATTTTATCATGGGTTTAAAACTATTAAATCTCCAAAAGATATATATAGAAAAACAGTAAATTTTCAGATAAAGCCTGTATCTGCTAATTAAACATTTTCTTAATGAATGAAGATTATAAAAATTTAGACATATACAGATGCTTTAAAGAATCTAAACTCCACAGTTCAAAATCTAATACTTACTTCAGTATTTATACTGAACTCTTTGAAAAATATAGGGGCAAAAAAATAACATTTGTCGAAATTGGAGTAAAATGGGGTGGTTCATTATTAATGTGGAAAAAATTTTTTGGTGATAAAGCAAGAGTAATAGGCATTGATTTTTATCCAGAGACCAAAAAATTAGAAAAACATGGACTTGAGATATTTATTGGAGACCAATCCTCAGAAGACTTTTGGAAAAAATTTTTTTTAGAGGTAGGTAAAATAGATATTTTACTAGACGATGGTGGACATACTAATGAAAATCAAATTTTAACATTAAACAATGTTATTAATAATGTAAATGACGAAGGCTTAATTGTGATTGAAGATACAGGAGCGAGTTATACTAAAAAACACTTTAATCCCAGCAAATATTCTTTTATTAATTATAGTAAATTTTTAATTGATGATTTGTATGGAAAAGTGAAAGATAAATCGAGACTTGAGGAAGTATTTAAAAAAAATAGCTTAAACGATAGTATTTATTCAATAAAATTTTTTAATAGCATAGTTGCATTTTTTATAGATAGGAAAAAATGTATAGATAAGGAAAATGTTTTTAATCGAGCTCTTGAAGAACAACCAAGTGAAGTTATCACAAAGAATTTTGTCAATCCAAGATGGTCATCAGAAATTTACATAGCTGGTTTCTATAACAAACTGTTTTATAAATTGTCTAAGATATTTTTTTTCTTGAGGAAAATTAATTTTTTAAAAAAAATTGTTCATCAAATTAAGTATAAAATAATTATACTCAAATTGAATAAAAAATTAAAAAAATATTTTGAATAATAAAAAATTTTGAATTACTATAATCTATCTAAAACAAAAAATTGAAAAACTTAAAAAAATTTTTATATCTCTTATCTTCAGCTGAAAAAAGCCGTATTTTTTTTCTTTTATTTGTAGTTTTAATAATGGCTTTTTTTGAGATGTTAGGCTTAGCTTCAATTCTTCCTTTTATAGGGGTTTTGTCTAATCCAGAAATATTAAAAACAAACGAAATTTTAAGTGAAATATTCAATTACTTAAAATCATTTGGTATAGATAATAGTAGGGAGTTTATATTCTTTTTAGGAATATTTGTTTTTATTTTATTAATCATATCGTTAAGTTTTAAAGCAGCTACCACATACCTACAGGTACGTTTTAATTCGATGTGTCAATACAATATAGGTAAAAGGATAATTGAGGGATATTTAAATAAACCTTATAGCTGGTTTTTGAATCGAAACAGTTCAGAATTAGGAAAAAATATTCTTTCTGAAGTAGGTACTGTTGTTAGTAATGGTCTTACACCACTTTTAAATTTAGTTGTACAAACAGTTATGACTCTAACAATATTATCTCTTTTGGTTATTGTTGATCCTAAGCTTGCTCTAATCATAGGTGTGATTATTTGTTTGGCTTATTTAATTGTTTATAAATCTCTTTTAAATATTTTGAACAAGAAAAGTCAAGAACGTTTTGAAGCAAATCAATGGAGATTTACGGCTGTTAGTGAAGCTTTCGGGGCTGTAAAAGAGATTAAGTTAGGAGGTTTAGAAAAAACTTACATAAATAAATTTTCAGATCCAGCAAAACATTTAGCTAAAAATCAAGCAACAATACAGGTGATTGGCAAGTTGCCACGTTATGCTATTGAGGCAGTAGCATTCGGAGGTATGTTGCTTATAGTTCTTTATTTAATCTCAAAAAGTGAAAATTTTACTGATGCTGTTCCTGTGATTGCTCTTTACGTTTTTGCTGGTTACAGACTTTTACCTGCAGTTCAACAAATATATATATCCACAACACAAATACGATCAACGCTACCAGCTCTCGATGCTTTATATAAAAATATTGCTAGTCTAGATAAAACTAAAAAAAATGTATCTAAAGATAAATTAAAGTTAACTAATTCTATAATCTTAAAGAACATCAATTATAAGTATCCAAATGCTAAATCAATATCTTTAAAAAATATAAATCTTAAAATTGAAGCATGCACAAAAGTTGGAATAGTTGGGTCAACTGGAAGTGGCAAAACTACATTAGTTGATATTATTTTGGGTCTATTAGAACCTTTAGACGGGGAATTAGAAATTGATGGCAATATTGTTAAAGAAACAAATCTAACATCTTGGCAACAGTCAATTGGATATGTTCCACAACAAATCTATTTAGCAGACGATACTATTGCTGCAAACATTGCTTTTGGTCAGAATTCAAAAAATCTTGACATAGCTAAAATTGAAAATGCTGCGAAAATCGCAAATATACATAAATTCATTATTAATGAATTGCCCCTTAAATATCAAACAAAGGTAGGTGAAAGAGGAATCAGACTTTCTGGAGGACAAAAACAAAGAATTGGTATCGCTAGAGCACTATATCATAAACCACAAGTTTTAGTTTTAGACGAAGCTACAAGCGCCTTGGACAACATGACTGAGAATTCTGTATTAGATGAGATTTATAAATTTGGTGACAAAAAAACTACAATATTAATTACACATCGTATTAGTAGTGTAAAAAATTGTGATAAGATTTTTTTAATTGATAAAGGTGAACTTAAAGCTCAAGGAACATTTTCTGAACTTGAAAAAGAAAATCCTATTTTTAAGAAAGATAATAGTAAAAGATAAATAGATGGTAAAAATTATACATAAAAAAATATTTTTAATATTTACATAATTTCAGGTTAAAAAATGGAATTAAAAATAACCTGTATCGTTCAAGCTAGAACAAATAGTTCAAGATTACCCGGTAAATTGCTTTTACGACTGGGAAGAAAAACTGTCTTTCAATATTTAATTGAAAGGTTAAAATTATCAAAAAAAATTGATAGTTTGGTTATTGCAACTACAAAAAATAAATTAGATAATGAAATATGCAAAATATCAAAATCTAATAAAATCACTGTTTTTCGTGGTTCAGAAAGAAATGTTTTAAATCGATTTTATCATTGCGCAAAAAAAGATGAATCTTCTGTAATAATTAGGGTTACTGCAGATTGTCCTCTAATTGACATTAAGTATGTAGAAACATTAATTGAGGTATTCAAAAAAAATAATTATGATTATTTAAATAATACAGATATTAATTATTTACCTGATGGTTTTCATTGTGAAATATTTAGTTTTGACGCTTTAGAGAAGTCATATAAGCAGGCTAAATCAAAATTTGATAAACAACATGTAACGTCCTATATTTGGAAGAACCCAGATAAGTTTAAAATTAAAGTTTACAGAGGAAAAAAAATTAAAAATTTTACAAAAAAATTACGATTAACGCTCGATTATTATCAAGATTTTATATTAATAAAAAAAATTTTTATTAATCTTTATAAAAAAAATAAATATTTTTCACTAGAAAAGATATTAAATTTTTTAAAAAAAAATCAAGATCTAATGAAAATAAATGAAAAATATCTTATGTTACAGTGGAATAAATACCATTCAAGAAGACTTAAATATATATCTATTAATAAAAAATTTAAAGATAATTTAAAATAATTATGAATGTTTATATTTTAACGGAAATAACAAAAAGAGAAATAGACTCTAATTTATTCCTTGCATGCAATGCTGTTAATCATGGCTTTAATGTTTTAATTTCAAACCATGAAATAATAAAGTTACTTAATGATAAAAAACTTCTTAAGGCAGGAATCTTTCACACAAAAAGCTTAGTACATGGAGATAAAAAAAGAGAGCTTCATGACGCACTAAAAACAAATAAAATTAAAATTTCGAGTATAGATGAAGAGGCTGGATTAGTTCTTAAAGACCTTACAAGTTTTTCCAAAGCAAGATTTACAGAGGATGACCTCGGAGTTGCTGATAAAATATTTTGTTGGGGTAAAGATGATTACGAAAACTTGGCGAAACTATTTAATAATTCAAAAAATAAATTATTTTTATCTGGGTCACATCGATTTGATATGATGTTATCCAAATTTAATAATTATTGGAATAATTCAAACTTAGATAAGAAAAAAATAACAATTTCTGGAAATTTTAATTTAGTAAATGGGTACACAAGTAAAGACAAAATAATTTCAGAATTAGATAAACAGGGTTATTTTTCAAGAAGTGAAATTTACAAAGATGAATTAATTAATATTTTAGATGATACTGAAAAAAAATTTAAGGAATTTTTTAAAATGATAAGATACATCATCGAAAGATTTCCAGATGAAACTTTTCATTTGAGACCTCATCCATTAGAAAAGATTGAAACTTGGAAAAATGAATTTTCAAATTTTAAAAATGTTAATGTTTCAAAAAAAGGTAACATCAATGAACAATTGGTTAATTCAAAAATTCTTATCCATAATTCATGCACAACTGCTTTTCACTCATATTTTTATGGTATTCCTACTATTAGCTACGAACCCATCATATGTAAATCCGATTATGGTCAGCCGGCAAATGAATTGAGCGAAAAAACAGAGAAAGTTGAAGAATTATGTAATTTAATTTCAACTATTTTAGAAAATAAATACACAATTTCTAATAAAAATTACAAGGATGATTTATTCAACAATAAAGTTTTCAGACCAAAAAATAATTATTCCGCAGAGATAATTGTTAATGAGTGGAAAAAAATTTCAAACTTTTCGAATGAAAACCAAATAAATTTAAGAAAAATTAAATACGAGCTTTTTATAAATGAAATCATCAATAATTTAAGAAAAATAGCAATAAAAATTATAAAACCATTTAAAAAATTGTATTCTGATAAAAAATTTGAAGATTTAGATGAAATTGAAGTAACGAGTAAAATAAAAAAAATTCAAAAGATTTTAAATATTAGATCTGAAATAGTGGTAAAAAAAATCGCAAACAAATGTTTTTTTATAAAAAAAAATGATAAAAGCGATTAACACTATTTTTTTTTTTCAATTAATAAAATACTAAACGTACCTTTTCTGTTGTCTTCAAAATTATTAATTTTGTAATTATATCCTAACGAAATGATCTTTTCTTTAAATTCTTCTATAGGTTGTACATGTATCTTATTTTCTATAACATAATGTTTTTGGTCATGTCTTAAAGTTGCAATACAATATTTTTTGGACAAAGAAAGTAAATTTTCAATTATTTTTAATGAAATTTTAGTTTCAAACAAATTTAACATTCGTAATATTATTATTAAGTCTGCTCTATCTTCACACCTTTCATTAATAATATCTTTCTTTTTTAAGACTAATTTTTTATCGTTTTTTAATTTAGCAAAATTTAACATATCATCCGAAAGATCAATACCTATAAATGACTGTATGTTTGGACACTGATCTATAATTTTGCCAAATCTATTAGTTCCTATTGGAACATCAATAACTGAGGTCACATCCAAATTTTTTCTCAAAAAATTTTCAACAAATAGCTGTTCAAATTTCCATTTTTTATTATTTCTATCTTTTTCATAAGTGAGTACTTTCTTTCCCTTGTACCAAGACAATATTTTATAAATTATTTTTTCCACGATTTTCGTATACTCCATAATTTATCAATTGTATTTGTATCGACAAATTTATTGTAAAAACTTTCGTCATTCTTTAAAAAGCTATTTTTTAGATTTAAAATCCAACCATTATTATTTCCTAAAAATTCATTATCCACAATTATAATATTATTCGATGAAAATAAAATATTATCAGGATGTAAATCGTTATGATTAACTTTAATTGGTATTTTTAATCCACTTAATTTTTCAATTAACGGGTCATTAAGTTTATTTATTCTAGCAAAAATATGATGTAAGTAGTCAAAGACTTTTGTTTCATATTCAATTTTGAATAAATTATTAACAAATTCTAAGATTAATTCATTTGAACTAAACTGCTTGTTACATTCTGTTAAAGTAGGCTCTTCAATCCATTCATCAGCTATGTAATTATTATCGTAACAAATAATTTTTGGAAAATATTTCTTGCAGTTTGTATTTTCAATAAATAGCCTTAATTTTATAGCATTTTTATCTATTGGTGAATAAATTTTAACTTTTTTATTATCTATCATGCCGGTAGCTGTATAGGTTCCATTTTGGTTTATAAAACTTCCATTTTTGCTTAGAGGTTTTAAATTTGAAAATTTTGATAACATGAAGTTGAATATATTAATTCAAAATAAAAAAATATATTAAATTATTACTTTTTTCATTAAAAATATTGTAAACTTTTTCTTTATAAAAATTATGATTAATTACGGCAAACAAACATTAAACCAAAGTGATTTTAAAACTGTACTCAAAACTTTAAAGGATCCATTATTAACTTCTGGACCTAAAGTTAAACAATTTGAAAATGCATTAATTAAAAAATTTGGTGGCAAATTTTGTTCAGTTGTCAATAATGGAAGCTCTGCTTTATATATTCTAGGAAAAGCACTAGGCTGGAAAAAAGGAGATAATATTATTACAACACCATTATCATTTTTGGCAACGGCAAACTGTATAGCTAATAATCATGCAAAACCAGATTTTGTAGATATAGAGAGTCAGACCTTTACACTTGACCCACAAAGGCTTGAGGACAAATTAAAAAAAAAAGTTTACAAAGCAGTTATAGCTGTTGATTACGCGGGACACCCTTGCGACTGGGTTTCCCTAAATTTTCTTTCGAAAAAATATAAATTTATTTTGATCAATGATGCTTGTCATTCAATGGGATCTAAAATTAATAATGATTGTAAATACGCGACACGTTATTCTGATTTTGTTACTCAAAGTTATCATCCAGTAAAAGCTATAACAACTGGTGAGGGAGGTTCGATATTTTCAAAAAATGAAAAAATTGCAAAACGAATTGAGCAAATAAGAAATAATTCTATGTTGCTTACAAAGAAAGAGGGGCCTTGGTATTACGAGGCTCATGAGGCAGGATTGAATTTTAGAATAACAGATTTTCAATGTGCGTTAGGTATATCACAACTAAAAAAACTTGAAGATTTCATTATTTCTAGAAGGAGGATTGCTTCCATGTATTTAAAAGCGTTAAAAAATGACCAAAGATTTATTTTACCAATAGAAAAAAAAAATTACTATCACTCATATCATTTATTTCCATTACAAATAAATTTTAAAAAAATAAAAATTTCTAAAAGGGACCTTTTTAACAAATTCAAAAAAAAAGGTATTAATTTACAAGTTCACTATATTCCTATTCATTTACAACCGTTTTATAAAAAAAAATTTGGTTTTAAAAAAAAACAATTTAAAAATGTTGAAAATTTTTATAAAAATGAGATATCATTACCTATATATCCTTCGTTAAAAAAAAATGAAGTATATAAGGTTATAAATGAATTGTTATCTTTAAAATAAGCTTATAAGAGTAATTAGAAAATAAAGTGGTAAAAAAAAATTCATATCTAATAACAGGTGGTACCGGAAGTTTTGGTAAAGCATTTGTAAATAAATTAGTGAATTCAAAAATTAAAATTTCGAGATTGGTAATTTTTAGTAGAGATGAGCTAAAACAATTTGAAATGGCGCAAACATATCCACTTAAGAAATATCCTTTTATAAGATTTTTTTTAGGTGATGTTCGAGACTCTAAAAGAATAGAGTATGCTACAGAAGGTATAGAAACTATAATACATGCAGCTGCTTTAAAACAAGTACCGACTACTGAGTACAATCCATTTGAAACAATAAAGACCAATGTAATTGGAGCAAACAATTTAATAGAAGCGGCTTTAAAAAATAATGTAAAAAATGTTATTGCTTTATCAACAGATAAAGCTTGCTCTCCAATAAATCTATATGGAGCTACAAAACTTTGCTCTGACAAACTTTTCATTTCAGCAAATAATATTAAAGGTAAAAGAAAAATTAAATTTTCAGTTGTTCGATATGGAAATGTTTTTGGAAGCAGAGGATCGGTAGTTCCTTTCTTTCTGAAAAAAAAACTTAACAGTCCACTTCCAATAACAGACAAAGATATGACAAGATTTAATATTTCTTTAGAATATGCAATCGATGTAGTTATGTGGAGCTTAAAAAATTTAAGTGGTGGAGAATTACTAGTACCTAAATTATCAAGTTATAGAATCATGGATTTAGCAAAAGCAGTGCATCCGAACTGCAAGACAAAAATAGTCGGGATTCGGCCTGGTGAAAAAATTCATGAAGAGATGATTTCAACTAGCGATAGTCAAAATACTCTTGAGCTTAAAAAGTTTTACTTAATACTTCCAAGATTAAACAAAAAAATATTTTTACAATATAAAAAAAAATATGGAGCAAAAAAGGTGAAAAGAGGATTTTCATATAGCAGTAATACAAATAATAAATTTTTAAAATTAAAAGAGCTTAGTGAACTGGTTAAAAAATTTAAAATAACTAGAAATTAAATTAAATTAATTTATAAGTAGTCTTAATATTAAATTATTTTTTTCTTCTGTTTAGACCTGGATTTGTTGATACGAAAAAAACTAGGGATCCTCTTTTACCATCAGTAACCTTTGTTACTTCATGTGGAAAATTGCAATCACTTATAATCAAACTTCCGTAATTAGGTTTATAATCGATATATTTTGAGTTATCGCTTTTATTATAAACTCTGTATAAACCACCATCAAAATTTTTTCCTAACTGTAAAACACAAGCCGCTAAGTAATCTGGGTTACTATCTATATCTAAATGGTACCCAACAAAACAATTTTCCTTAATTTCGTTGTACTGAATTCTTCTTATATAAATTTCTTCTTTTACATTTGTGATATATTTTATGTATGACTTAACGTTTTCTGACCAGAGAATATCAATTAATTTTTTAGAATATTGATTGTCGACTATTTTTGGTTTTTCCACATCGGTCATGAACCTGCCAACATTAACATGATTAGGTTCATTTGCGTCACCTACTGAAACGAACTCTTTTTCTACTTTCTCACAGCAATCGGAAATGTCGTTAAACTCATCTTTATTAAAAGGAGATAAGTTTTCTTCAACATATGCTGTGCCATTTAAAGCATAATTGTTTTTAAATTTTTCTAAATACTCAAAATTGTTCATAAACATTAAAATAAGACTGATTTATACCATAAGAATTTAAATATTAATAATTTTATTTAGTTTTTTTTATATGATCAATCTTTAACCTTGAACCTACATCTAGAGTACAATTAGATCTTTTTTTTAAAAATAGTTTAATTAAATTTGGAGATACACTAAATCCTGGTCTTGCTGATTTAATATTCTTTTTTGAAAAAAAATCACCCTTTTTGATTTTTTTTGATACATAAATTGATCTTCTTGTATTATAAATTTTATCATCAAGAATAAATGCTTTTTGTCCGTACTCACCCATTGCTTTTTTAATTCCTGTTAAATCATTTTTAAAATTTTTAAAATTAGATATTTTCATTGAAAAATGTCTATCAACAGATTTTTTATCATTGTCAGATTTAAAATGTTTTTCAATAATAGTTGCACCGTTTAATACAGCTGCTACAGCTGAAGCGTTTCCATTTGTGTGGTCAGAGAAACCTACAGCACATTTAAATTTTTTTTTCAAAAATTTAATACTATTAAGATTAAGTTCATCAAATTTTGCAGGGTATTTAGATGTGCATTTTAAAATTGCGTAATGATTATGAAATTTTTTTATATTTTTTACTGCCAAAACAATATCATTTAAATTTGCCATTCCGGTGGAAAAAAAAATTGGTTTTTTTGTTTTGCTAACTGTTCTAATTAATTCAATATCGTTAATTTCGGGAGATGCAATTTTGTAAGCTTGGCAACCTAATCTTTCTAGAAATTTTACTGAGGTTTCATCAAAAACTGAAGCAAACCAATTTATTTTTTTTTTTTTAAGTATTTTTGTAAGTTTTTCTATCCACATCCAGGGTGTATGGGCGTGCTTGTATAAATCAAAAAGATTTTTGTGATTTGACCACGGGTTTTTTTTTGGTATTAAAAAATCTTTTTTGTTTGATTTTATTGTAATTGTTTCTGGCTTGTAAACTTGAAATTTTACAATATCTGCTCCCATTTTTGATATATCATAAATTAATTTCTCAAGTTTTTTATAAGAATTTTGATGATTACCAGATACCTCTACTATGATTGCTACTTTCGTATTATTTTTTTCAGTAATCTTTTTAAAAATATTGGCCATAAAAATATTTTATTTAAACTGATTTCAATAACTTTTTAGCTAAGTTATTTATTTTTTTATCATCTAAATAAATTTTTGAAAGAACCTTTGCTGTTTCTTTTGGAGAATGTATAAAAGCAATATTTAATATTTGCATCCAGCTTGTATTATTTTTAGATCTAATTTTTTCGATTTTTTTTATAATCTTTTTTTGTTTATTATTTTTTTTCATTTACTATATATCTTGCTGGATACCCTCCAATTAATATATTCTTTTTTGAGAAACTACCAGATATTAAGCTATTAGGCATACTTCTAATACCATCTGCCAACGATATGTTTTCTAAAATTGAAGAATTAGATTGTATTGAGCAGTTATTTTTTATTTTGACATTAAAACTTATTGAGACATTTTTTCCAATAAAATTATTTATTTTTAGTTTTGATTTTGAGGCTATAGATACACTTGGCATAATAATATTGAAATCACCAACAGATGCACCACTAAAAATATTACAATTGTTAAAAATACAGTTTCCATTTCCCAACCGAGCATTAATTCCTATTAATGAGGATGGATGTATTAAATTAATACATCTTTTTTTTATTTTATTTAATTTTCTTATAATATTTAATCTTAAAAACCTATTTTTATATGAATGAATATTTAAAAAAAAGTGGCAGTCTTTAAACTTTGTAAAAGAACTTACTTTACCCAATACTTTAGTATTGTATATTTTTCTGTTTTTCAATTTAACATCATCATCAAGAATTCCTATAATTTTAATTTTGTCAGTTTTTAAATTGTTTATATCGTTAATTAAATCGATAATTTCTATGCATGATCTTCCGCCACCTATTAAAATTAAGTTGGTAATTTTTGTCATTTGAAATTAAATTTGTTATGCATTATACCTTTTTATATTTTTAATAATATTTAATATATTGCTAGGAACATTCAATGATGAAAAAAGGAATTTTTTACATACCTTGTTATCCAAAAGAAACAAAATTAGATAAAATAGTTAATGAGATAAAATCTTCAGTCATTTTTTGTGACAAACACAATTTTAAAGAGGCATATTTTGGTGAGCACCTGGCCGATAAATATGAAAAAATCACATCAAGTTTAAATATGATTTCTGCAATTTCATTATTAACAAAAAGGATTAAATTGAGTTCTCTGACAACTAATATTACTTTTTACAATCCCTCCGTGTTAGCGTCACATATCGCGCTTGTTGATAATTTGTGCAAAGGTAGATTAAATTTAGGAATCGGCTCAGGTTCAAACATATCTGATGTAGAATCAGTAAACTTAATTGACCAAGACAATAGAAGCAAGATGATTGAAATATTGTCAATAATAATGAAATTATTTAAATCTAAAAATTTGGTTAATTTAAAAACAAAAAATTTTAAAGTTTCGACAATAAAAAAGGGTAATAAAAACCTTGGATTAGGATTTTATAATCCTTTATACAAATCAAGAAATAATCTAGAAATTGTCATACCAGCCTTAAACCCCGATTCAAGAAATGTGAAAAATGCAGCAATAAAGAAATGGACAATCGTAATATCTAATTTTTGTACGCAGGATGTGGTAAGAAATCATGTCGAAAACTATATTTCTAATTCTCCTTTAGCCAGGAAAGATGCTCTAAAAAAGATTAAATTAGCTAGATTTATTTTTGTTACCAGTGATAAAAAAAATATAAAAAAATTATTTAAACCATCTTCACCACACATGGGAGTTTTAAAAACTATTTATTCAAAACTAAAACACTATAATAGACTTGACTGTTTTGGGGATTACAAAAAATTAAGTTTAAATCATTTGGCTCAAAAATTATTTATCTATGGAAATCAAAAAGAAGTAACCCAAAAAATTAGAAATTTTAAAAAGGAATTTGGTGAGGTAGATACTATAGTGTATACTCATGTTCCTAAGGTTAAAAACCAAGAATTTAATAACTCGCTAAAATTATTTTCTAAATGCAATTAAATCAAGAAGATTTATATATTGGTCCAGAAATTTCGAAAAAAATATTAAATGCAATACATATTAATGGTGTAATTGAATATAAAAAACTTAAAATAGAAAAATATAAAACTAAAATTGAACACCTTAAAAAAAAATTTAATTTAGAAAAAAAGAAAAAAAAGAAAAATTTTATAAAAAATCGTTTTTTTTGGGATTTAGCGTTAAAAAAGTATAAAGATTTATTAAAAATAGATGTTAGAAAGAAATACCAACAAAGTAGCAAAGATAGATACGACGTAAATTATCAAGAAATTTCAAAATCACTAGGCTATAATCCAACGCTTTTAAGCTTAATAATTTTTGAAGATAAAATAAAAAAAATTTTAAAAACTAATAGTTTTTTTAAAGAGTTGGAAAAGTCTTTAAACTTAGAAAATATAGATATTTCGACAAAAATAAATCTTTTAAAATTATTAAATTTTGGTGAGATAAATATTTTTACTCCTCTTTGTCCAGATTATGACCATGTTAAAATTTCTGAAAATTTGTATAAATACACATTTAAAAATCTTGGCGAGGGTTACGGATTAATTGGAAAAAAATATTTGAAAGTTTTCAGTTTGATAAATAATTTATTTAAGAAATATAAAATCAATTTTAAAAATCATATTTATTATGGAGATTTTGAAGCTTTTAGTGAATTAAACTGCAAAAACTTGAAAGAAAGTGAAAAATCATTCATTAAAAAAGTTGAAAAAAGTTCTATTAAAATGAGAAAGAAATCTAAACCTACTTCTTGTGGCTTAATAGTGAAAGACTTAACAACAAAAAAGAATTGGATAAAGTTATGTAAAAAGAACAGAAAAAAAATCCTTAAATTATTTAATTCAAATCAATCTTTTAAAAGAAAAATAATTGAAATTTGCTCCTCAAGAAAAAATTTGTATGAGTCTTGGTTTCCCGAGAAAGAACAAAAGGATTATTTGAATATTATTTTTGATCAAGGTGCTGAATATACCTCGTTATCTGATATTGTTAAAAAAAAATTTAAGAATCCTTTTTTTATTTGTTTGGACCACTCAAAAATGAAAATATTTTACAATGTTAACAATTCTATTCCAGTGGTATATAGTAAACCTCATTACTTATAAAATTTAGATGGACTTTTCAAAATTAAGAGGAATAATTTATTTAAATAATAAATTTTTACCTTCAAAAAAAGCTCAAATCCATATTCTTAATCATTCATTACATTTTGCTTCATCTGTTTTTGAAGGTATAGCTGTTTACAATAAAAAAGCTTTTTTATCTGACGACCATTTTAAAAGGTTAATTAATTCTTCAAAATTATTGAAATTAAGTTTTAACAAAAATTTAAATGAATTGAATAAAATTGCAGATATTTTAATAAAAAAAAATAAAATTATAGATGGTTATTTAAGACCGATTGTTTTTAGATCTTCAAATTCAATGTCCCCAGATACAGAGGAATGCTCTACTAGATTTGCAATGGCTGCGTGGCAGTGGGGTACGCTTTTTAAAAAAAAGTATATTTCATTAGATATTTCTAAATGGCCTAAGTTAAGTGAAAAAGAATTTCCTATTGCAGCTAAATCATCAGGTTCTTATCAGGCATCCGTTATCAGTAAAGCTGAACTTAACAAAAAAAAATTTGACGATTGTATTATGTTAGATCTCAAAGGGTATATAGCAGAAAGCACCGCTTGTAATATTTTTTGGATCTAAAAAAACATAATTTATACACCAAAAACCCATTCTATACTTAATGGCATAACAAGGAGAGCTGTAATAGAAATTGCAAAAAAAAATAAGATAAAATTAGTTCAAGGAGATTACAGATTAAAAGATATATTGACGTCTGATGGTGTTTTTTTAACTGGGACAGCTGCTGAAATTCAACAAGTTAATAAAATTAAAAACAAAATTGTTGGTACTGAGTCTTTAATTATTAAGAGAATAGTTTCTGAATATAAAGAATTATTAAAAAAAAATCTTAAAAATTTAAATCAGATATCTAAGTTGTAATTTTCTTTCTATCTATTTTGCCACTTCTGTTTAATGGATATTTCTTATAAAAAGTAATGTTTTTAGGTATCATATAATTTGGTAGTTTCTTTGATAAATTTTTTAACAACGAAATTTTATTTATTTTTTCTTTTGTTTTTATAGCACAAGATAAAATTTTTTTGTTTTTATTTCTTTTTAAATAGACTATGGCCTCGTCGATATTTTTTATTTTTCTAATATTTATTTCTATATCACCTAGATCAACTCTGTATCCTTGAATTTTTACAACTTTATCTATTCTTCCTTTAACAAAATACTTGCCATTGTATACTTCAATCTGATCCTTTGTTTTATACCAGAGCGAACCATTCAGCTTTATAAATGTATCTACATTTTGTTTTTTTTCCAAGTATCCATTAGCCACAACAGGACCTGAAACTATTAACTCATTTTTCTGAATTTTTACTTTTATATTTTTTAAAGGTAATCCAACTGGTACAAGATCAAATTTTTTAAAAGCTTTTAAGTCTCTTTTGTTACATTTGTGATAAAATATCCACGGAGATACCTCAGTACTTCCATAAAAATTATAAAGCTCTCTTGGTTTTATTTTTTCTAAGATAAACTTTGAAAGCTCTAGCCTAAAAGGTTCACCACACATTACAATTTTTGATAACCTTTTTAGCTGGCTTATTGATTTTTTGTTCTCTCTTATCCTGCTGATTGTTGATGGAACAGTAATTAGAGTATTTATACGATTCGCCTTTATATGATCTGCCGGATTTAATGCCTCAAACATATTTTTTGATGGAGAAATTGATGATCCTAAAAAAAGACACGGAAATAATATTACCAAAGAAATTACAAAAGATGGGTCATGATAATCTCCAAAAACTAAGTTTTTATTTTTTTTGTATAGAATTTTTTCTTTAGATTTAAAACAGCTTATAAAATTATGATAAGTTAAAGGCACTCCTTTTGGGTTTCCTGTTGACCCAGAAGTAAAATAGATCATTGAGATATTGTTAAAATTAAATTTTGTGAAAGGTAAATTGAAAACATTTTTTGTATTATTGTTTATATGATCATATGAAAAAATTTGGATTTTATTTTTTTTAACGTATTTTTTAAATTTGGTATTTTTAAGAATTTCTAAATCTTTATCACAAATTATGATGTTAACATCACTAGCTTTTAATATGCTTATTAATCTATTTACTGGCAACGATAAGCTTAATGGTACCCAAATATTATTAGTAAGAAAAATACTAATTACAGTCGCGTACATTTCAAAAGATTTATCAGAAAAAGTTACTATTTTTTTTCTTTCTTTAGAGATTTTGTTTTTAAATTTATAGTAAAAATTTTTTAAATCTTGATAACTTTTTTTTTCTTTATAATATCTATAAAAATTTCTCTTGTTTTCTAAATTTTTGAAGCATTTGTTTATGAATTTTTTTTCGTACAATTTATTTTTTTTTAATTTTTTTTGATAAGTTTTCAGCAGAAAAAATAAATTTTTTTTCTTTTGATAAATTTAACTTTATGTGAAACTCTTTCTCAATATCAACTATAATATTAAGAATATCGAATGAGTCTAATATTCCTTTGCGGAACAAATCATCCTTATCTTTAAAATTTATATTTTTATATTTTTTAATGATTTTAACTATTTTATTTAAATCTGATTTATTCATATATTGAGTATAAATTTAGACTTTATTGAAGTACTTAAATAAATATTTATATCCAAATAAAATTTTTTTCAGTGCATAAATCAAGCCAATTGAGCTATTAGTACTGGTCAGCTACATGCGTTGCCGCACTTCCACACCCAGCCTATCAACGTGGT